>ERZ809702.37-NODE-37-length-47163-cov-9.20249_pt1 | contig 47163 bp, 55 predicted proteins | sample MGYA00520455_ERZ809702 | MGnify/ENA primary metagenome ERZ809702 (study PRJEB31588, sample SAMN03398776) | human gut metagenome | study: EMG produced TPA metagenomics assembly of the PRJNA231909 data set (A prospective, longitudinal analysis of the...
AGGGGAGCTGTCGAACGGAGTGAGACTGAGAGGTTGTACGAAGGGAAGCCTGACCGACACGCCAGTGGCTCCCCCTTTGGGGGAGCTGGCGCGGAGCGCCTGAGAGGGCAAGGACGCTGAGACAAAACAAAAACACAGCGATAAGATGATTCTATCAAAAGCCAATGCTTATCGCTGTGTAGATGCTCTTTCGTGCCGGGCTTGCCCTCTCCGTCTGCTGCGCAGACACCTCTCCCAAAGGGAGAGGCTTTGGCAGGCCGCATCGTTTCCTGTATCTTTTTGCCGAAGTTTATGCTATACTTGTTTTGCGGTTCATCCCGCCCATCTTACTTGGGAAGGGAGGTGTACCCGATGATTCATATCCTCACGATTTTGGAGTCTGTCGTAGCAGATGTAATGTCGCATTACATCTGCAAGTGGCTTGACAGATTCGACAAGGACCGCAAGCCCGACTAAACGGAAAGCCCCCGGGGAGGTCGCAACTCCTTGGGGGCTTTTCTTTTTGGTGTACCGAATGGAATATCCTCACAATTCCATCTTTAGTATATGCCATTCCCCGCAAAAGTCAAGCGTTGCACAGAAAGTTTACAAGCCTGCTGCTTTCATTTTGCAAGTTCCTCATATACGTGCTTGTTACGGTCCATCAGCTTCCGCGAAGAGGCCAGCACATCGTCATCTGCTGCGGCCTGCATGGCATCCGCCTGATTGAAATCACACTTCACTCTTCTCTCTCCTTTTTTATGCCGAACAGCCTCCGGAGCAAGCCTCTCAGGCACTTGGGGCTTTTGAGAACGACCACCTGCATAGAGCCGACCACCTTTCGTCGCTTGATACGCCATTATAGGCGGTCTGCGCCCGGAATGTTCCGGTTCAGCTCAGGATCGGCCCGTCCGGCACCGTCTCCACCACCACCAGCGCGCCCTTTTGGGTAGAGATGGTGATGCAGTCGGAGCCCTCGGCATACTCGTTGCTGACGCCGAGGGGGTAGCCTGCGGTGAGGGTGGCGTCGGTCAGCTCGTAGAAGGAGCCCCGCTCCGAGACCCCCTCTGCCCTGCCCTCCATCGGGAAGACCGAGAGGTAGAAATACTCATTCCTAGGGTAGCGGCGGGTCTCGCCGGGCATCACGAAGGTGATGCGGCTGCGCTCGTCCAGAAGGGTGGCGCGGACGCCCCGCTGTTCGAGGCCGAAGCCGGTGCAGAGGTTGGCCAGCGTATGCTCGAGTCGTCTGCCGCCCAGCGCCCCCAGCAGCAGCGCCTCGTCGAAGCCCTTCTCGGAGGCCAGCTTTGCCGCGTACTCGGTGTCGGTGTCGTCCTTGACGTGGGGCAGGATGATGGTGTCGCCGCCCTCCTGCGCCGGGCAGGGCGCGGTGTCGAAGTCGCCCACGATGATGTCGGGGCGGCAGTGGAGCGGCTCACAGTTGCGGTAGCCCGCGTCGCAGGCAATGATGGTGTCGCCGGGCCGCAGGGCCGACGCCAGCGAGGCGCTGACCGGGCAGGCGGAAATGATAACACAGCGGGACATGGGATTCCTTCTTTCTTGGGCATTTTTTAGAGCGCTGGCCCGGAAGGCGCCCTCTCAGTCACCTTCGGTGACAGCTCCCCCAGAGGGGGAGCCACTGGCGTGTCGGGCAGCTTTCGCCTGGACGAGCAAAGCGCGATGTCCCGGAAACAGTAGTGCTCCGCTGTCTAGGCTCACGGCAGCTTGACAAGGTGCGTTGTCCAGAAGCCGCTGCCCTCTGTAGCAGCGCCCGCCCTTTTACGCCATATCGGGCCTCAGGCGTCCAGTAGGAAGTGGCCCGGCCTGCCAATGGCTCCCCCTTTGGGGGAGCTGGCGAGCGAAAGCGAGACTGAGAGGGCTGCCTTTCCTCACATCCCCTTCGGCCTCTGCCACTCCTTCACATCCTTGACCTCATCGTACATGGCGCAGTAGCTGTCGTAGCGGGTCTGGGAGAGCTTGCCCTCCGCGAGGGCGGCGCGGACGGCGCAGCCCTTCTCGGAGCGGTGGGAGCAGCCGGTGAACCGGCACGCGCCGAGGTAAGGCCCGAACTCCGGGAAGGCGTGCTCCAGAGCCTCTTTCGGGATGAAGCCCGCCCGGCTGGCCTCGAGGCTGGCGAAGCCCGGGGTGTCGGCGATGCGGCCCCCGAAGGCTTCAAAGATGGTCACCTCGCGGGTGGTGTGACGGCCACGGCCCAGCTTCTGGCTGATGGCGGCGGTCTGACGCTCCACATCGGGCAGGAGGGCGTTCAGCAGGGTGGATTTGCCCACGCCGGAGTTGCCGCAGAAGGCGCAGAGACGGCCATTGATCCAGTGCCTGATGTCGTCCAGACCCTCGCCGGTGGCGTAGTCGATGCGGATGAAGGGCAGGGTCGATTTTTCGTAGGCGCTGCGCAGAAACTCCGCCTCGGCCAGGTCGCCTTTGGTGCAGACGATGACGGGCTGGACGCCCTTGTCCACCGCGATGGCCGAGAGCTTATCCAGCACGAGGGTGCTGGGGGTGGGCTGGGTGGTGCTTGCCACGAGGAACAGCACGTCGAGGTTCGCCATGGGCGGGCGGACGAAGACGTTCCGCCGGGGCGCGATGGCCGCGATGACCGCCCCGCCGTTCTCGGTCTCCAGCGTCACCACGTCGCCCGCCACGGGGATGATCTTCTGCTTGCGGAAGATGCCCCGGGGCTTGCACTCTACGATGCCTTCCGACGTCTTAACGTAATAAAATCCGCCGATGCCTTTTGTGATATAACCTGTCATACCTTCTCCTTTAGCCCAGCCAGGACGTCCACCAGTCGCTGAGACCGCCGCCGGTGGACGAAGACGAGCTGGCGCCGGTGCTCTCGCTGGAAGAGCTGCTGCCCCCGAAGAGGCCGCCCAACCAGCCGCCGGAGCCGTCGCCGCTCCCGGTGCTCTCGCTGGGTGCCTCGGGCTCCGGTGCAGGCTCGGGGCCTGCGCTGACCACGACGCTGACCCGGGTGTTCAGCTTGGCCGATGCGCCCTCGCCGGGGTTCTGGCTGATGATGCTGCCCACGGGCTGGTCGCTGTACTGCTCGGTCTGGCTGCCCAGACCCAGCTTCCGCTGCACCAGCAGGGTGCGGGCGTCGTCCACGCTCATGCCGATGAGGCTGGGGACCTTGGTGGTGGTGGCCACCTGCGGGCGGCTGACGTAGATCACCACCGTGGTGCCTGCGGCCACCTGACTGCCTGCGGCGGGGTCGGTGCGGATGATGGAGCCTGCGGCCACCGACTCATCCACGGCCTGTGTGACCAGCACCGACACGCCCAGGTCCTTCAGCTGCTGTTCGCCGTCGGCCTGCACATAGTTGGTCAGGTCGGGGACGGTGACGTAGTGGATGCCGAGGCTGACGGTGAGGGTCACGCTCTGGCCCTCCCGGACGGTGCGGCCCGCCACCGGCGACTGCTTGTAGACATAGCCTGCGGCGTAGTCGTTGCTGTACTCCTCTTCCCAGTTGACGACCACCTGACCGGAGGCCACCTGCTCAGAGGCCTTCACCTCGTCCTGGGTCATGCCGCTGAAATCGCCCAGCACGATGTCGGCGCGGTCGGTCATGATGTTGCTGGAATCGTTCAGGATGGTCCAGCACAGGGCCGCACAGGCCAGCGCAAAGGCCGTCGTGATGCCCAGCAGCACCGGCATAAAGCCGCTGCGCTTCTTCTTTTTCGTCTTGGGGCGGGCGGGATTCGCCGCCGGTCTCTCCGGGGGTCTGCGGATGCTGCGTTTCTGCGGCATGGGTTCATTCACCACCTTTTCAGGTTCTTCCTTTACATATTGATACTGGAACGTGACGGAGGGGTCCTGCACATAGGCGTCCAGCGCTTCCAGCATCTCTGCGGCGCTGGAATACCGGTTGACCGGCAGCTTCGCCATGGCGCGCTCCGTGATTTGCACGAGGCCCAGCGGCACGTCCGGGGCAAGCTCGGCCAGCGGCTTCGGGGTGTCCCGTATCTGCTTGCGGGCCACCTCCACCATGTCGTCGGCGTCGAATGGCAGCCTGCCCGAGAGCATCTCGTACATCATGACGCCCACGGAGTAGATGTCGCTCTTGGGGTCGGTCTCCTCCCCCTTCGCCTGTTCGGGGCTGATGTAGTGGACGCTGCCCATGGCCTTTTTGCCGTTCTGTATCTGGTTCTCGGCCCGGGAGATGCGGGCGATGCCAAAGTCCATCATCCGCAGCTGGCCGTTGTCCAGCAGCATGATGTTCTGGGGCTTGATGTCCCGGTGGACGACGCCGTTGCGGTGGGCGTGGTCGAGGGCGCGGAGGATCTGGGCGATGAAGTGGACGGTCTCCCGGCTGGTTATTTTGCCGCCCCGCTCGTTGAGGTACTCCCGGAGGGTCATCCCCTCCACGCACTCCATGACGATATACTGTAGGCTTTCGCTGACGGAGACGTCGTAGACCTTGACGATGTTGGGGTGGTTGAGCAGGGAGATGGCCTTGGACTCGTTCTTGAAGCGGCGGACGAGGTCGGCGTCATGCATCAGCTCCTGACGCAGCACCTTGACGGCCACCACCGTGCCTTCCGGCACAGGCCCGCCGGGGGCAGAGACCACAGCCTTGTAGACGTTGGCCATGCCGCCTGCGCCGATGAGCTCCCGAATGGTGTAGAGCCCGTCCAGCGTCTTGCCGATGAGATTATCCATGCTTCACCTCCAGCGGCTCCACGCCCAGCAGCAGCGCGGTGATGTTGTCGGGGCCGCCGCCCGCGTTGGCGGCGTCCACCAGCCGGTCGGGGATGTCGTAGAACCCGCCCTTGGTGAAAATTTCCTCGATTTTTTCCTTGGGCAGGACGTTGGTGAGGCCGTCGGTGCAGAGCAGGAGCATATCGCCCCTCTGCACCGGCACGCTGGTGAACTCGGGGTCGAGGCGGTAGTCCACGCCCAGCGCCCGGGTGATGATGTTCTTCTGGGGGTGATGCTCGGCTTCCTCGGCGGTGATGGTGCCGCAGTCCACCAGCTCCTGCACATAGGAGTGGTCGTGGGTGAGCTGGGTGAGCTTACCGCCCCGGACGAGGTAGGCCCGGGAGTCGCCTGCGTGGCAGATAAAGGCGCTGCCGCCCCGCACGAGGGCGCAGACCGCCGTGGTGCCCATGCCCGCCAGCTCCTCCTCCCGGGAGGCCTTCTGGAAGACGAAGCGGTTGGCGTTGATGAGCGCCCGCGTCAAAAACTTTTCCTCGTCGCCGGGCAGGCACTGGGCGTACTGCTCGTGGAAGATGTGCTCGATGACGTCGCAGGCGCTCACGGAAGCCTCACGGCCTCCCCGCGCACCGCCCATGCCGTCGCACACGAGGCCCCAGGCCGCGTCGCTGTTCAGCTCGCCTGCCCGGTAGTCGTCCTGATTCTCGGGGCGGACGCTGCCGACGTCTGTTTTTCCTGCAAGTTTCATAGGATTCTCCTTCTCAAGCTTTGCCGTTCATCTCGTCGCGGCGGAGCTGGCCGCACGCAGCGCTGATCTCGCTGCCCAGACGGCGGCGGACGGTGGCGTTGACGCCGAGGCTTTCCAGCTTCTGCTGGAAGCGCCGGACGTTGGCGGCGTCGGTGGCCGAATAAGGGCTGCCGTCCACCGGGTTGATGGGGATGAGGTTGACGTGAGCGCCCATCCCCCGGATGAGGCCGGCCAGCTGTCTGGCGCAGGCGTCGGAGTCGTTGACCCCCCGCACCATGGAGTACTCGAAGCTCACTCTCCGGCCCGTCGTCTCCTGATACCGGCGCACGGCCTGCATCAGCACCTCCACGGGGTAGGCGTCGTTCACCGGCATCATGCCGCTGCGGATGTCGTTGCTGGGGGCGTGGAGGGAGACGGAGAGGGTGAGCTGAAGCTTCTTCTCGGCCAGCATATCGATCTTCGGCACGAGGCCGCAGGTGGAGAGGCTGATGTTCCGCATCCCGATGTTCACGCCCTCGGGGGAGGAGATATTCTCGAGAAAGCGCATGACTTCGTCAAAATTATCCAGCGGCTCCCCGATGCCCATCAGCACGATGTGGGAGATGCGCTCCCCGATGTCCTTCTGGGCGGTGTAGATCTCGGAGCATATCTCCCCCGCCTCCAGGTTGCGCACCCGGCCCGCCTGGGTCGAGGCGCAGAAGCGGCAGCCCATCCGGCAGCCCACCTGAGTGGACACGCAGACCGTGTTGCCGTAGTGGTAGCGCATGACGACGGTCTCGATGCAGTTGCCGTCGGCCATCCGCAGCAGGTACTTCACGGTGCCGTCCTTGGCCTCCTGCCGCCGCTCGATGATGGGCGCGGCGATGTAAAATGTCTCCTCCAGCTTTGCCAGCAGGGCTTTGGGCTGGTCGGTCATGGCCGAAAAGTCGGTCACCAGCTTCTGGTGGACCCAGTGGAAGATCTGCTTTGCCCGGAAGCCGGGCTGGCCCATCGCTTTCAGCTCCGCTGTCAGCTGTTCCAGCGTCAGGGAGGATATACAGCGTTTCATCTCCATGAAAATCTCCTTTTGTCAGGAATCACGTTTCTGCATCGCGCAGAGGAAAAAGCCGTCCATGCCGGTGCGGGTGGGGACGGAAAGCGCACCCCAGTCCCCCACCGTCATCCCGGCCGGGAAGCGGACGTCCGGCGTCACCACCCGGAGCTCCGGGTGTCGGCCCACGAAGGCCCGCACCTGCTCTTCGTTCTCGGCAGGGTCGATGGTGCAGGTGGAGTAGACCAGACGCCCGCCCTCCTTCAGGTGGGCGGCGGCTGTATCCAGAATGGCCGACTGGGTGGCCAATAATTCATCGTGACGCGCTTTTTCGAGGGTCTTGTACCGGATGTCCGGCTTCTTGGCGAGGATGCCGAGGCCGCTGCAGGGGGCGTCTACCAAAATAGCGTCCGCCATGGGCAGGTCGGCGTCCGGCTTGGTGCCGTCGGAGACCCGGGGCTCCACGTTCCGGAACCCCATCCGCTCCACGGCCTTGCGGATGAGCCGGACGCGGTTCTCGCTGACGTCGCAGCTCACCAGCCGCCCTTGGTCCCCCATCTCCTCGATGAGGAGCAGGCTCTTGCCGCCGGGGGCGGCGCAGAGGTCGAGGACGGTATCGCCGGGCTTTGCCTCCACGCAGAGGGCGGCAAGCTGGCTGGCCTGCCCCTCCACGTGGAAATAGCCGTCCCGGAAAAGCCCGCTCTCCGCCGGACTCCCCTCGAAGCGGGCTAAGACGCTGCCCGGCACGAGGCCCGGGGCGGCGGTCTTCGCCCCCGAGGCCAGCAGCCTTTCGCAGAGGGCTTCCGGCGTCCCCTTCAGGGGGTTGGCCCGGAGGCTGGTCAGGCCGCCGTCGGCGGTGTGGGTCAGGATGTCCAGCGCCTCGTCGGGGTAGTGTTGGTGGAGGAAGGCTGCCACGTCCCGGCCCGCCGAGCCCAGCACCATCAGCCGCTCCACCTCGTCGGCGAAGACGGCAGAGCCGAGGTCATAGCCGATGGCCCGGCGCAGCACGGCGTTCACGAGGCCGGAGGCGCTGGCCTTCCTGAAGGTGCGGGTCAGCTTGACGGCCTCATTGACCGCCGCCGAGGCCGGCACCTGCATATAGCGGGCCTGCGCCAGCGCGGCGCGGAGAATTTCCCGCACCTGCGGGTCGAGCTTGGCAAGCCCTTTGGGCAAAAACCGGCTCAGGATATAGTCCAGCGTCCCCTGATGTTCCAGCACGGTGTAAAATATCGCGCTGGCAAATGCTTTCTCGCGGCCCTCCAGCTTCTGGCGGCGCAGCTCTGCGTCGAGGATGAGGTTCGAAAAACCGTCCTGCTCCTGCCGCACCAGCGCCGCCACCGCCGCCGCGCGGGGGTTCGGGCCGCTCACAGGCTGTCCCCCGCCTTGAGGCGGAGACCGGCGGCGAAGGAGGTGCCGTCCATGGGCTTCTTGCCCTCCGGCACGACGTGCAGAAGCTGGACAGCGCCCTCGCCGCAGGCCACGGTCAGGGGCTTGGTGGCGAGGACAGTGCCAGGAGCTTCGCCGTGGCTTTCCGCGACGCGGCATTCCATCACCTTGACCTTCCTGCCGCCCGCCGTCACGAACCATGCCCCGGGCCAGGGGTCCATGCCCCGCACCCAGTTGTGGATGTGGTCGGCGCTGTCGGTCAGATGGAACTGGGCCATCTCCTTGCTCAGCATGGGGGCGGTGGAGGCGTTCTCGCGGGCCTGAGGCTCTGCCCTGAGCGTCCCGGCTGCGATGGCAGGCAGGGTCTCACAGAGCACCCGTGCGCCCACGGCCGTCACCCGGTCGAACAGCTGGCCGCTGGTCTCCTCGGGGTCGATTTTGATTCTCTCGCAGGCCAGCACGTCGCCGGTGTCCAGCCCCTCGTCCATCTGCATGATGGAGACGCCCGTCTCGGCGTCGCCGTTCAGCACCGCCCACTGCACGGGGGCGCTGCCCCGGTATTTCGGCAGCAGGGAGACGTGGAGGTTGATGCAGCCGTATTTCGGCGCTTCCAGCACCGATCTGGGCAGGATGCAGCCGTAGGCCACCACCACGATGAGCTCAGGAGCCAGCGCCCGGATGTTCTCATCCTCGCCGCCGTCCCGCAGGGTGCGGGGCTGAAAGACGGGGGTGCCGTGGGCCAGCGCCACCTCCTTCACCGGGGGTGCGGTGAGCACCTGCTTGCGGCCCACGGGCTTGTCGCGCCGGGTGTAGACCCCGCAGATGTCGTGGCCCGCCTCATACAGGGCCTTCAGGCAGTCCGCCGCAATATCCGGCGTCCCCATGAACAGAATGCGCATCAGTCGTTCTCCTTCTTCTTGGCGGCAGCGGCGCGGCCCTCCTCGGTGTCCTCATAGAAGAACTCGCTGGACTCCATGATGGTGATGCCGTCCAGATGGTCGTTCTCGTGCTGGATGCAGCGGGCCAGCAGGCCCTCGGCTTCCAGCTCGAACCACTCGCCGTTCCGGTCCTGTGCGCGGACCTTGACGGCCACGGGGCGGGTCACGGCGCCGTTGTGGCCCGGGAAGGACAGGCAGCCCTCGTAGGCGGTCTCCTCGTCCTCAGACACGGCGAGGATCTCCGGGTTGACGAAGTCGATGAACTTGTACTCGTAGTTTTCAGGGATCTCCTCCGGGGCGTCGGTGGTGTCCCACACCACGAAGACGCGGCGCAGCATCCCCACCTGGGGGCCGGCGAGACCCACGCCGTCGGCGGCGATCATCGTCTCGCGCATATCGTCCAGCAGGGTAGCCAGACGGTCGTCGAAGCTGGTCACGGGGCGGCAGACCTTGTTCAGGATGGGGTCGCCCTCTTTTACAATGTTGCGGATAGCCATGAAGTATACCTCCAAATGATCTTATCAAATATCACCGTCAGAATGCATATCCACCACCACGGTGGCCTTGCTGGGCAGCTTTTCCTGCTCGTAGAGGCCGAGGGTCTGGCGGACAAGGTCGCGGAAGCGTTTGTCGGCGCGGCACTTGATGGTGAGCTTGTAGCGGTAGTTCTCGTTGATCTTTTCGATGTTGCCGGGGGTGGGGCCAAGCACCCGGAGGGGCAGGTCGGGCTGCTGCGCGGCCTGACGGCCTAAGAGGGCCGAGAACCGGGCGGCGGCCCGGGCCACCTCAACTTCCTTCGGGCCGGAGAAGCCCACGACGCAGAGCCCGCAGAAGGGCGGGTAGAGGCCCAGCCTGCGGTAGGCGATCTCCTGCTCGAAGAAGGCGTCGTAGTCCTGGGCGGCGGCGAGGTTGAGGACGGGGTTGTCGGGGTCGGTGGTCTGGATGATGGCGAAGCCCGGGGCTTTCGCCCGGCCGGAGCGCCCCACCACCTGAGTGATGAGGCTGAACACCGTCTCGTAGGCCCGAAACCCCTGCGCAAAGAGCAGCGAGTCGATGCCGAGGACGCCCACGAGGGTCACGTCCTCGAAATCGAGGCCCTTGGCCACCATCTGGGTCCCCACCATGATGTCGTACTCATGCCGGGCGAACCTCGCCAGCAGCTTTTCGTGGGCGTCCTTGGCGGCGGTGGAGTCCTGGTCCATCCGCAGCACTCTTGCCTCCGGGAAAAGCTCAGCCAGCTCCTCCTCGGCCTTCTGGGTGCCGAAGCCCCGGTAGAGCAGCCTGCCGCCGCAGGCGGGGCAGGTCTTGGGGGGCGGGTCGAGCTGGGTGCCGCAGTAGTGGCAGAGCAGCTTATGGCCCGCCTTGTGGTAGACCATGGGGACGCTGCACTTGGGGCATTTCAGCACCTCGCGGCAGTCGTCGCACTGGGCCATGGTCTGGTAGCCCCGGCGGTTGAGCAACAGGATGGTCTGCTTGCCCGCGTCGAGGTTGCGCCGGATGGCGTCCTCCATCGCAAGGCTGATCTCCCTCGGGTTGCCCGAGGCCAGCTCTGCCCGCATATCGACGATCTGGACGCTGGGCAGCGGGTTGCCGCCGTAGCGCTGGGTGAGCCGGACCAGCTGGGTGCGGCCATTCTGGGCGGCGTAAAAGCTCTCGGTGCTGGGGGTGGCGCTGGCCAGAAGGAGCAGGGAGCCGTTCTCCGCCGCCCGCTGCCGGGCCACCTCCTGGGCGGCATACCGGGGCGCGGACTCGGAGCGGTAGGTGTGCTCCTGCTCCTCGTCGATGATGACGAGGCCGATGTTTTCCAGCGGGGCAAAGACGGCGCTCCTCGTCCCCACCACGATGTCGGCACCGCCGTCCTGTATCATCTGCCATTGGAGCAGACGCTCGGTGTGGTTGAGGGCCGAGTGCTGGACGGCCACCCGCCGCCCGAACCGGCTCTTGAGGCGGAGGATCATCTGAGGCGTCAGGCTGATCTCCGGCACCAGCACGAGGGCGCGGCGGCCCAGCGCCAGACACCGCTCGATGAGCTTTAAGAACACCAGCGTCTTGCCGCTGCCGGTGACGCCGTAGAGCAGCGCCGAGTGGGGGGCGGTGTCTTCGAGGCCGGGCAGCAGGGCGTCATAGGCCGCCTGCTGCTCTGCCGTCAGGGTGATGGGCTCGTTTTTCAGCGGGATAGACGAATACAGGTCGATGGATTTGTTCACCTTGCCGCATTCGACGACGCCCTTGGCGCAGAGGTTGTCCAGCACGGCCTTGGTGATGCCGTGGGCCTCCATCTCGTTCTGGGTGCGCTCTCCCCCGCTCAGCAGGGCCACCGCCGCCAGCTGCTTGGCCGTAGGTTTGGGCTTTTGCTGCAAAGCCCCCACCAGCTTATAGCTGTTCTCGGTGTGGCGGGTGAGCTGCTTTTGGAGCACCGGCGTCACGCCGTCCGCCGCGAGGGCGGGCTTATACTGCGCCCCATAGGGGATGACCGCCTTGACGGCCTCGTAGTAGGTGCAGAAGGTGCGCTCCTTGAGGAAATGCACCAGCCGCAGCAGCTCCGGCGTCAGGCAGGCCGAGGCGGGAGCTACGTCGAAGAGGTACTTGAGCTTTGCGTGCTCCGGCTCTTCGTCGCAGGCCAGCACCACGCCCATCCGGGCCTTGCTCCCCCGCCCGAAGGGCACCAGCACCATGCTGCCGAGGCGGACGGCCTCCTGCTGGTCGGGCATGACGGCGTAGGTATAGAGTTTGTCGAAGTGGAAGGTCGCGTTGCTCACGGCAACGCCTACCGTTTTTGGCATTCGCGGCTCCTTGTTATCTGTCGAGGCCGGCCCGCTGGCGGATGATGCCGTAGAGCTTCTCGGCGCAGGCGTCCACCTCGTCGTTCACGAGGGTGAGGGTGAACTTCTCCTGCTGGGCCAGCTCCTTCTTTGCGGTGTCGAGGCGCTCGAGGATGCTGGCTTCCGTCTCGGTGCCGCGGCCCCGGAGGCGGCGTTCCAGCTCCTCCACGGAGGGCGGCAGCAGGAAGATGGTGGTCGCCCCCGGGAACATCCGGCGGATATTGGCCGCGCCGTGGACGTCGATGACCAGCACCACCAGCTTGCCCGCCTCGAGGCGCTTATCCACCTCTTCGCGGAGGGTGCCGTAGTAGTTGCCGTTGTAGAAGTTGTGCTCCACCACCTGATCGGTGTCGATGAGGTGCCGGAACTGCTCCCGGGTGCGGTAGTAGTAGTCCACCCCCTCCTGCTCCCCGGGGCGGGGTGCGCGGGTGGTGGCGGAGACGGTCTTTTCGATCTCGGGGTGGGCCTCGCGCAGGGCCTTGACCACACTATCCTTGCCGGTACCGGCGGCACCGGAGACGACAAACAGGTACTTTTCGTTTTCCATTTTTTACTGCTCCTCTGTCGGTTTTCCTTCCGGCTGGCCCGCAGCGCGGCTTGCCACCGTCTCAGGCGTCAGGGCCGAAAGGACTACATGGTCGGAGTCCATGATGAGCACGGCCCGGGTGCTGCGGCCATAGGACGCATCAATGAGCATCCCCCGCTCCCGCGCCTCCTTCACCAGACGCTTGACCGGCGCGGAGTCGGGGCTGACGACGGCCACCACCCGCCCTGCGCTGACCAGATTGCCAAAGCCGATGTTGATGAGCTTCATCTGAACTCCTCCGTACTGTTTTTATTCGAGGTTCTGGATCTGTTCGCGGATCTTCTCGATCTCCGCCTTCATGTCCACCACCGTGCGGGTGATGTCCAGGTCCTGACACTTGGAGCCGATGGTGTTGGTCTCACGGTTCAGCTCCTGAGTCAGGAAGTCCAGCTTCCGGCCCACCGGCTCGTCCAGCTCCAGAATGGAGCGGTACTGGGCGATGTGGCTGCGCAGACGGACGGTCTCCTCGTCCACGGCGGTCTTGTCGCCGAAGATGGCGGCTTCCGTCAGGACCCGGGCGTCGTCGATGCTGCGGTCCTCGAGGATGGTCCTGAGCTTCTCGTAGAGGCGGCTGGTGTAGGCTTCGACGCGGCCTGCGCTCAGGGTCTCCACCCTGCCCACCCGCTCCTCGAGGAAGCACAGGCGGCTCTCCACGTCGGCCTTCATCTTGGCGCCCTCGGCGGCGCGCATGGCGATGAAGTTGTCCAGCGCCTGAGCCGTCACGGCGGAGACGTCGGCCCAGAGCTGCTCCTCGTCCACGTCGGCGTGGCGGGTGGCCAGCACGTCCGGGAAGCGGGTCAGCGTCGAGACGGTGACGTCGTTCTTGATGCAGAGCTTCTCCGAAAGGTTCCGCAGGGCCTTCTGGTAGCTGCGGGCCAGCTCCATGTTGACGGTCACCTCTGCGTCGGCGGCCTCCACGTTCTGGATGGTCATGCTCAGCTCGACCTTGCCGCGGGTGACCCGCTCGTTGAGCTGCTTTTTCAGGCGGCTGTCCATGTAGCTGCAGCTGCGGGGGATGCGGGACGAATACTCGAAATACCGGGAGTTGACGCTGCGCAGCTCGACCGTGATCTCGCGGCCATTCAATACAGCAGTCCCCCGGCCAAAACCGGTCATGCTCAGGATCATATGCTCCACGTTTCCTCTCTGTTGATGGGTGGATATGCGGACAAATTACGGTATATGTATCCGCGTTTGGGTATACAGGCCCATGTTACGATACATATGTTATTATTCTACTCTGATGACCGCTTTTTTGCAAGTAAAGCAGACAAAAAAGTGAGGAAGCCCTCTCAGTCATTGCTTTGCAATGACAGCTCCCCCAAAGGGGGAGCCTTTGGCAGGCCGGGTAACTTTCTACTGGACGCCCAAGGCCCGATATGGCGCAAGAGGGCGGGCCTTGCTTACGGGGCCAGCGGCTTCTGGACAACGCACCTTGTCAAGCTGCCGTGAATCTTGGCAGCAGCGCACTACTGTTCCCGAGATATTGTGCTTTGCTCGTCCAGCATAGACCTGACCGACATGCCAAAGGCTCTCCCTCTGGGAGAGCTGGCGCGTAGCGCCTGAGAGGGCAAGCCCGGGACAAAAGAGCTTCTGCGCGGCGATAAGCAGATTCTTTGTTAGAGCGATACTATCGCTGTGCTTTTACATCTCCGTCAGCATCCTTGCCCTCTCAGTCATTGCAAAGCAATGACAGCTCCCCCAAAGGGGGAGCCACTGGCGAGTCGGGCCACTTCCTACTGGACGCCGGAGGCCCGATATGGCGCAAAAGGGCGGGCCTTGCTTACGGGGCCAGCGGCTTCTGGACAAGCGCACCTTGTCAAGCTGCCGTGAATCTTGGCAGCAGCGCACTACTGTTCCCGAGATATTGTGCTTTGCTCGTCCAGCATAGACCTGACCGACATGCCAAAGGCTCTCCCTCTGGGAGAGCTGGCGCGTAGCGCCTGAGAGGGCAAGCCCGGGACAAAAGAGCTTCTGCGCGGCGATAAGCAGATTCTTTGTCAGAGCGATACTATCGCTGTGCTTTTACATCTCCGTCAGCATCCTTGCCCTCTCCGTCATTGCTTCGCAATGCCACCTCTCCCAAAGGGAGAGGCTTTCACGCGGTGGAAAGCGCGCAAAAAGCCCCCCGCATCCCTGCGGGGGGCTTTGAAAAGCCTTATGCTGTTTTATCAGACGGGGTGAGACTTGTTTGCAAAATCTGCATGGTCTGCATCCACGCCCTGAGCCTTGGCGTTGCGCTTCTCGAAGAACTTGGGCGCGACCTGCGGGAACATGGCGTAGGTCAGGACGTCCTCTTCCTGGATCGCCCACTTTGCAGCCTCAGCCTTCAGCTTGTCCATCTCGGGAGCGAGGGTGTCGGCAAAGCGGCAGGTGATGGGCTTCTCGTCGCCCAGGATCTTCTTGGTGAACTCGGCGCTGATGGGAGCGGGAGTCTTGCCGTAGTCGCCGTGGACCAGGCCCTTGAACTCCTTGGTGACCATCTTGTAGCGCTCGCCCAGGATGACGTTGAAGACAGCCTGGGTGCCGACGATCTGGCTGGTGGGGGTGACCAGCGGAGGATAGCCTGCGTCCTCACGAACGCGGGGGATCTCAGCCAGCACTTCGTCCAGCTTGTCCTCCTTGCCGGCATCCTTCAGCTGCTTGAGCATGTTGGAGAACATGCCGCCCGGCACCTGATACAGCAGGGTGTTGGCGTCCACGCCCAGAGACTTGGGGCTGATCTGGCCGTTGGCGATGTACTTCTCGCGCAGCTTTGCAAAGTATGCGCGCACGACGTTCAGCTGCTTGAGGTCGAGGCCGGTGTCGTAATCGGTGCCCTGCAGGGCGGCCACGAGGCTCTCGGTAGCCATGTGGCTGGTGCCGCCGCTCAGGGGGCTCATGGCGGTATCGACGATGTCAGCACCGGCCTCGATGCCCTTCAGCAGGGACATGGAAGCCAGACCGGCCGTGTAGTGGCTGTGGATGTCCACAGGGATGGACAGGGTGTTCTTCAGCTCCTTGACCAGCTCGTAGCAGGTGTAGGGAGTCAGCAGACCGGCCATGTCCTTGATGCAGATGGAGTTTGCACCCATCTCTTCCAGAGTCTTTGCGTACTTGACGTAGTACTCGTTGTTGTGGACAGGGCTCAGGGTGTAGCTGATGCAGCCCTGAACGTGTGCGCCTTCCTTGTTGGCAGACTTGATGGCGGTCTGCAGGTTGCGGGCGTCGTTCAGTGCGTCGAAGATGCGGATGACGTCGATGCCGTTTGCGACGGACTTCTTCACGAAGTACTCGACGGCGTCGTCCGCGTAGGGGCGGTAGCCCAGCATATTCTGGCCGCGGAACAGCATCTGCAGCTTCTGGTGGGGCAGCTCCTTGCGCAGGATGCGCAGACGCTCCCAGGGGTCCTCATCGAGGAAGCGGATGCAGCTGTCGAAGGTCGCACCGCCCCAGCACTCGACGGAGAAGTAAGGGATCTTGTCCATCTCGGGCAGGATGGGACGCATCTCGTCCATCGTCATACGGGTGGCCAGCAGGGACTGGTGGGCATCGCGCAGGACGACTTCCGTGATCTTGATGGGCTTTTTAGCCATTGTTGTCACCTCTCTCTTAGTTCATGGAAACCAGAGTGTCACCGGAGTTGACGGTGTCGCCCTTATGGACATTGATGGAAGCAACGGTGCCGTCCTGAGGAGCAACGATCTCGTTCTCCATCTTCATGGCCTCGAGGATGACCAGCACGTCGCCGGCCTTGACGGAAGCGCCGGCGGCGACCTTCACGTCCAGGATGTTGCCGGGCATCGGAGCCTTGACCTCAACAGCGCCTGCGGCAGCAGGAGCAGCGGGTGCGGCAGGAGCAGCAGCGGCAGCGGGAGCCGGAGCGGCCTTGGGTGCGGGTGCAGCAGCAGGAGCCACGGGTGCAGCGCCGGCAGCGGTCTCCTCGACAGAGACGCTGTAAGCAACGCCATTGACGGAAATATTGTAGTACTTCATGGAAGAGTCCTCCTGAATCAATCTATATCGTTAGATGTACGTTTTCTTACAGAGCCATGTTGCCGTGCTTCTTGGGCAGACGGGCAGCACGCTTGGTGCTCAGCAGCTCGAAGGCGGCCACGACGCTTGCGCGGGCGTTGGCAGCCTCGCAGGTCATGTCGGCAGAACCGGCGGCCACAGCAGCGTCCGCGCTGCACACCTCGGCGACGTAGGCAGCAGCCTTGGCCTTGGTAGCGGCGACGATGTTGTCGGAAGCGTCGATCTCCTCCTTGTACAGCACGGAGACGGCGGCGGAAGGCTCGAGAGCGCTGATGGTGCAGCCCTTGACAGCGATCTTCAGGTCGGCAGCGGCCAGTGCGGTGTAGACGGGGCCGACAGCCTTCCCGGCGATGAGAGCCACCTTGGCGGTGGTAGCGTCGGCATAGGTAGCAGCCAGACGGGCAGCCTCGCGGATGCCGCCGGCGATGTCATCGGAAGTGCTGGGGACGAAGCCCTCGGTGTTCACGATGGTCAGCACGGGGACGCTGAATGCGTCGCACAGGCGGACGAAGCGGGAAGCCTTAGCCACGCAGTTGTGGCACAGCTCCTTGCCGGTGGCCACGACGCCCACGGCGTTGCCGCCGATGGTAGCGAAGGCGGTGTAGACGTTCTTGCCGAAGCCGGCGTACATCTCCACGGCGCTGTCCTTATCGATGAGGGCAGCAGCGGCCTTTGCAGGCTCGGCGTTGGCGCTCAGGACAGCGGTGGGCTGCTCGAACTCGAAGATGGCCGGGCCGGTCAGGTTGTTGGCAGGCAGCAGACCCACGATGTGGGCAGCCTTCTCAGCGGCCTCGGCAGCGTCAGCGGCCACGATGGCAGCCACGCCTGCCTTTGCGGCAGCAGCGGCAGAACCGGCGTCAGCGACCTTGTCGCCCTTGGCGGCGGCGGTGAAGGGAGCGGTGAAGAACAGCTCTGCGCCCTCAGCCATGATGCAGACATCTGCGTTGGCAGCGCTCAGAGCGCTGGTGCCGCCGCAGACGCCCAGAACGACGGCCACCTGAGGCACGACGCCGGACACCTTTGCGATGGCGGCGTTGAGCTTTGCAGCTGCATTCAGCACGTCCAGACCCTCAGCCAGCTTTGCGCCGACGGAGTCGTAGAAGGTGACGACCGGGCAGCCCGTCTGGGCAGCCAGCTCGAGGACCTTGATGTTCTTCTCAACGTCCTTGACGGAAACAGCCTCGCCGTTCTGGAAGACGGCGTAAGCCTGCTGACCGGCAGCATAGCCGCTGGCAGCGCTCACCGCACCGTCCGCAAACAGAGCGGTGTATTCCCCGTCATCAAAAAACTTGGCGAGGATTTCTCCTTTGGTACTCTTTGAAGCCATGGTAAGACCTCCTGCTTATCTGTGTGAGTTTCAAAATTAGGTATATTATACCTTACTTCCTACTTTTTTTCAAGATGGTCTATGCAAATCTCTATAAGTCTATATTTATCGATATTGCGACATTATTTCGAAGTCGTTTTTGCCATTCCAAAATGGACTCTATGCAAATCTCTGTAAGTCTATATATCTTTTGAAGATTTGGTGTCAAAATTGGTGTCAAATAATTAGGAAACAATCCTATTAAACTGTTTGATTGCCTCTGCTTCGGTCTCTTCTTTTAAGATATGAGTATACACTTTCAAGGTTATATCGGGCGACGAATGTCCCATGAGGTATTGAACCGATTTAACATCCATCTTGGCTTTGACAAGCCGTGTACAATATTCGTGGCGCATACTATGGGCAGTGACTTCAGGCAATGGTTCATCATGGCAACTATTATAGGCTTTGATTAGTCCTTCAAAAATTCTAACAAGGTTTTTATTCGTATAGGGCCTTCCAGTTTTTGCTATGAACAAGAAGTCGGCTTGCCCATCTATTATTCTCTCTGCTTTTACAATCGGACGTTGTTTTATCGCTTCTTCAAAAGCAATGATGGCGTCTTTAGATAATGGGATAGTCCTTATCCCACTTTCTGTTTTTGTAGGTGCTAAATACAGCCCGCCGCTCTTTCCATCGTACACCATCTGATGAGATATAGTAACAGTGTTGTTATCAAAATCAAATGACTTTTTTGTTAGCCCGCATAATTCTCCTGCTCGAAGTCCGGTCTCGTGCAAAAGCATCACCATGCCAACATGCCTTTTATATACTCGACTAGATTTCATGAACTTGATCAGATTTTGATACTGCTCTTCTGTTAATATTTCTTTTTCTTTTGAGTCACATTTGACAACTGTATTTAATTTAAAAACGAATGGATTTCTAGGAATTATATTCTCATCAAACATTTCTTGAAATGCCGGTCTAGCTAAAGACATGACATCTCTGATTGTTGTATAACAATATCCTTCGTTATCCAATTCTCGTGCAAATTGTTTTACATCGCGCACTAAAATATCAGTTGCATTCATTTCCCCAATTAGGTGATTCTGAAAGATTTTCAAATTCTGCGATTTTGTTTTATAGCTGCTTGGCCTAATAGTAAGTTTTGTTTCTTCGAGATGTCTTTTTGCTAATTGGTACACTGTGATTTTTGAAGTAGACGTTATACCCAAATTAAGTTTTTCTTGGATTTCAGCTTCTTTTTCTCTCAATTCTTTAAGTGAAGTGGCGTATATTATTGAGCGTTTTCCAAGTTTGTTTGTCCATCTATATTGGTATCTCCCATCCTTTCTCTGGCTCTCGCCGTCTTTTAAAACTTTGCCATTATTATCTTTACGTCTTATCATGATGCAGAACTCCTTACGTTATATAAGAAGCTCTGGTGTGACACCATGAGTATACCACATCAGAGCCTATATTTCAAACAGAATACGTTTGATCTATATATTTTTCGAGAGCTTTACGTTTGATAAGACGTTTATTCCCCACCCAAAGTACCAATGGACAGTTTTCATCATCAGTAATCGCTCTTAGTCGGCAGACCCCAATCCCCGTGTAAGCAGCCGCTTCATCTAACGTCAGGGTCGTCTTTTCCCAAATTGGGACTTCCTTCATTCAATCACCTCTCCATCTTCTCTTCTCCATACCTTGCCACACATACATTGTAAAGTAGCATAGCACGTGTCATAAGGCCAACTCCGCCGATACGAGGGGTTACTTTGATATCTTCCATCTCATAAATATCATCGGCACAGTCGCCGTGTTGCTTTCCGTTCTCGTCATAGTTGATGCCAACATCGATGCAGACTTCAACCCGATCAAGACCAAACGGTGTGATAAAGTTGCGCTTGCCCACAGCAGAGATGACCACATCGACCATTTCAAATCCAAGAGTAGTGGCCTTCATGCGGGAACCCGTGCTATTCACAGAGATCACATTACAGTGCCGTTTAATCAGCATATCAACCAGCGGACGACCAACAATATCAGATTGACCGCATACGAGTACATTCTTGCCATCCAGATCGTAACCGATGGAGTCAAAAATCTTCATAACGCCCAGCGGAGTGCAGGGCTGAAATTTAGATGTAGAATTAAAGCCATCAACGTCAAGTTCATCTGGAATACAAATATTTTTAGGGTCGATATGTTTTGGCAACGGAAGCTGAACAATGATACCGTCCACATATTCCCAATTATAATCTTCTAAGATCTTGTTGTTCAATTCATCTTCGGTAATATTTTCTGGCAGTTTGACAAGCTCCACTCCGATTCCAACCTCTTCACAGTCACGCAGCTTGCCGCGAATATAAGCATTGGATGCAGGGTTGTCCCCTACTTGATAAATATGTAAAATAGGAGCATAGTCATCTTCTGCGATGACATTCTTGATTTTATTTTTGATATCCTGTGCGATAGATTTGCAGTCAATAATCATTGTGAGTCTCCTTTATAAGAATGTCTGAAATAGTTTCCTAAGCTTTGCGCTGAGAGCGTCATTTTCAAGATATGATGAAGAATTCAATCTGAACTTTCTGTACGGAACGTTTTCAGATGATAGATAAACATCATAATTGATGTCGTTCATTATGATGGACTCATTAGTGACAACTTTGGCGGTCGGTAAAAAACATTCAAGTAATGAAATATCATAATTGAAATCCTGACAAAGAGATTTACCAAAATCATCAATATCTGGAATCTTCTCATTATCGATATAGCCCCAAATATATTTTATTCCAGTTAGATCATCTTTCATGAGGCCATCCGTTTTTACCATTTTGTGTAGGTCTGTATCAATCAAAATAAATCTACTATAGAATCCAGAAAATCCTCCATTAGACTGTAAAAGCAGCTTCATATGTTTTCTCCTTTATACTCACTACTACTATACAGAATATTTCGTAGCTGATTGATAAAACCATCAACAACGCATTCACTGCAATCTAAATTAACCGTACACATGCCACAGCTATCAGTATAATGGTGCAGTAGATCTTCGATTGATCTTTTATAATATTCTGTTTGGTCTTTATAAAACCCTAATTCTTTACCATCCAAGTTCAACACCACCTTCGTTTACAATATAGATGCCGTTGTCTTTAAGATATTCTATAAATTCTTCGTGTGGCAACTTATGTGCAAGTTCACAAATAGTGTAACTGCTTCTGCCTTTCACCCATTTTGTTTCTTTACGCAAGTTAGACCATTGATGTACACGAAATTCCTTGCAACACCATTTTAAATGAAATGCATCTGCACACAAATCACAAATTGGTATCTCTACATAAAAGTCACCCGGATAGCGTTTTCTTCGCCACCATTCCATATCATAGAATACAATACCATAGAGTTCAGGATAATCTTCAAATCCATGTTCTCTAAGGTAAGTAAAACTCAATCCATTGATAGTCCATTCTGGCGACCTTGGAACTGTATATCGAAGCTGCGATTCTGTATGTGAGATACAGGCGTTGTTATATTTTCCGTCGATGCCCATAATGTACCAGTCGGATCTATAATAGCCTATTTGTTTAGTCACAACTAATCACCTCCCCCGTATCATCACCCAACGGCCACGTGCATCCATAAAATGTTCCCAAATTTTCGATTTTAAAATAGTACCATTTTTTCGTCACGTAGTCATAAATACTGTAGCAAGTGCAGCGGCCATCCGGCCAATGGTTCTTTTTAATAGCATCAATATCAAGTTCTAAAAATCGTTTGATTTCGGATAATTTATATGAAGCAAAAATATAATCCCATGGGCCACGCCAATGGATAAACCACATGTGCTCTACGAAGTTCGGCCATTCTACAGAAAATCGTTCGACTGGTTTACTTCTGCCAAAATTCTTATATTGAAGAAAATAGTTGCTGATACCGTGTACACCAGTCCAATAATGGTCTTTAGTGCAGATGAAATGAGAATAGCTTTCCCATTCTGGATTTTGTATTTCCCAGTGATTCTTTTCGATTGAAAATCTGTCGTCCATTCAATCTACCTCATAAAAGTCTAGCTCTTAAAAAATAAGCTTACGCTGATATTTATTTAAAACATATTTCATTTCTTCTACAATATCAATAACAGCGCACTCTGCTTTATCTTTTTGATATTCTTTTACAGAATCAACATCAATGTCAATATTGATTACATCATTATGGTATGGTTCTCCGGTCAAATCAATACCATAGGTGATCTCATCAAATGGAGCTTCGTACCATTCTCCAGTATTACCGTCTGCGAATCCAAATGTTAGTTCAGTATTTTCGTCGTATCCGATTTCGTTTAGTTTGTTGATAAGCTCTACAACTTTCATAATCAATCTCCTAAAACATACATTTTACTGCATACTCACACGATTATATACTGACCCATTCTTATCAGCCAGCAAGCACTGCTCTAGATATTTTTGTTTTTTCATAAGCTCGTATTTGGCAGCGAAAATCATACCATTATATTCAGTTGCCGCTTCTTCATAAGTGTCTGCGAAACGATAACAATCAGGATTTGCCCCAACGCTAAAAGTCTTTGATCTCGTTTTGTTACTCAAGGTATGGAACTTAGAATAGTAACTTCTTTCTTCAAAAGTACCAAAGACAGGCTCACATTTGATGCCAGCCTTTGTATCGTCAAATCTAAATCCAGTACACCATAGAGGAGTATCTTCTGGGACTGTTTTAATGTCGTAAACCATATTTTATTCCTCAAATATTATTCGCCGCAAACACAAACGACCTATTAAAAATATCTTTGAGATTTTTTTCTTGAATCTTATTTCCTTCAGATAAAGCAACCTTGATAACTTCATCGTCGGTATATGTCTCATCATATTCTGCCGTGTCGCAAATCTTATACAGTTTGCTGTCTTTATTTTGAAATAGAGTTCCCTCACCAAGTTTTAATGGAGCTGTTTTCTTTTCTTCTCGAATATGTGCTTTCATGCGACCTCGATTCTTTCTTTGGCAATTTCAAAATATTTCTGATTAAGCTCTATTCCAATATAATTTCGTTCAAGCTTTCTAGCGGCGACGCCACTTCCACCAACTCCCATACAATTATCAAGAACGGTTTCACCTTTATTCGTATATGTACTGATAAGCCACTCCATTAAAGCCACTGGCTTTTCGGTTGGATGAAGCATAACAGAACTATGCGCTCTTGGAAAAGTCACCAAAGATTTTGGATACTTCTTTGTGTCTCCTACTCTTTCCGCAGATGCCTGATTTGTAGAATTAAAGTTGCCGTAGTTGTTGTTTTTACGATTTCCATCTTTATATTTTGTGCCCATTCCGTGTAGCGGTTCACCTTCTGTGAATTGTGGATTATATGTAGGAAGCCTTTTATAAAAAACAACAATTTCTTCTGTACTGCGGAGTGGCATTCGTTTTGCATTCAAAAATCCAGATGAAAGAACTTTGTTCCACACGAGATTATATCGCCACATTTTGCGGTTACTTTCCATAAGATCTGCCATAAACATTCCATCGGCAAATAGGCAAATCGCACCGTTATCCTTAATGATTCGGTTGTATTGTTCCCACAGCTTATCGAAAGGAATCACAGAATCCCATTTATTATGAGTGACACCATAGGGCAAGTCACAAAGAATCATATCGATAGACTTATCTGTGATTTGTGGCATAATTTTCAAACAATCATCATTATAAAGTTCCATTCATTCACATCCTCTTATTCCTCCCACCCACCCATAAAATTTACCTTTTACCGGAATGAATATTTCGTTCTAATCGAAGGTGTTTCTACACTTTTTGCAGGATTCTCCAGCGTTGCAGCCGATGCGATAATTTCACCGATGCTCTTCTGGAATTCCTGCAATTTCTTCAATTCGCTTTTAATATCAACTTTCACTTCGACATTTTCAATAAACCCAATGTCCTCAAGACATTTACAGTAACCGGCAATCTCGTTATAGAAGATGTGGTCGTACTCTTCCAAAAGCGTGTGCTCGTCAAACAGCTTTACTTGCCATGCAATTCCAAATGGAGCTTCTTTCTCGTAATGAGATTCGATAATATAATACTTCATTATATATTCTCCTTACTTGATGCTGTCCTTAGCTTTAACCCTCTTTAAAACATCAGCTTTATTCTCTTACTGTTTTCCGGTACTTCCAAAACCACCGGCTCCACGCTCAGTTTCGTCCAATTCGGAAACTTCTTCAAAATCAGCCTGCCAAAACGGAACAACTGCCATCTGAGCAATACGGTCACCATGAGTAATCATTTGAGGGATGTCGGAATGATTATGTAAAGCAACGATGTACTCGCCACGATAATCCTGATCGCAAATACCAGTTTTATTCGCAGGAGCAAGTCCCTGCTTGGTTGCCATCCCGCTACGAGCGTAGATAGCGACGTACCAACCTTCCGGCAGAGCCATTCGCAGACCAGTATGTACCTTAACTGTCTCACCCGGCTGAATCATAATGCAGCGGTCGCCATTCTTGTTTACCATCGTTGCATCATCAAAACTAATGTAAGCATACAGGTCTGCACAAGCAGCATTTTTAGAACCATAAGTCGGCAGACGAGCATCTTCGTGCAGTTTATTGATCTTAATGTTGGGGCGATACGGCATCCGACTCATGCCATAGCCAAGATTAGTAGTTGCGTTTCCTAAATCCATATTATTTTCCTTTCTCTTCTGGAGTCTACCAAAGGGTTGGCTCTTTATATCCAAGACTCCATTTAATATCAATTACTCGTTGGTTCTTACTTCCCATATATGGAAGTGAGATATCTTTTTCTGCTTCAATAAAAGGACCATCTACAAGGACGTTGATATCCGCAAGAATGTCAGCCACAAGTCCATCTTGGTTCCACAAGTCTTCCCACTTGTATCCAGTCCAGAGCCAGACGTCTTTTTTGCTTAGAAATTCAGTCCACACACGATGGACGATTTTCTTAACAACTTCTCTATTCTCCGGCAAGAGTGGATCTCCACCAGTAAGCGTAAGCCCCTGAATATAATCAGGTCGAAGTAAATCTACAATTTTATCAAGCGTTTCATCCGTGAATGGCTGACCACAATTCGGGTCCCATGTGGTAGGATTCTGACAGCCGGTGCAATGATGCGTACAACCCTGCACGAACAATGTGACGCGTACTCCTTCGCCATTCGCTATATCACATGGAACGATTTTAGCGTAATTCACTTACTCACCTCTGCGTTCTTCTTAGCGGCTGCATCAATTGCTTCCTGCTCAGTTTTATAAAGGCCATTTGCACACCTGTTATAATCTCCGTCGCAAAAAAGAATGTGATCTTCATCGGCTACCCACATTTGGTTAAGATTATTAAAATTAAGCCTTATATCAAATCTTGCAATCTTTCTTTTTTGTGCATAGTAGGAAAGATTTGAGACTCTTTTATATCCGTTACATTCAGGACATTTAATATCACGGTCTATACTTCCATTGATTTTTATAGAGACAACTCCTTTTCCATGACATAATGGACACTCGTAACTCTTATGCTTGGCTTCTATTGTCCAAGCATCGTCTCCAATTTTGAAATCACCAATCAACGCACCAACGATTTTATTTACAAAGCCTTTTGGCAAATCATGTTCATCCATTCGCTTATATAAAGCAATCTGGTCTTTAAGTTCTTCTTCGGACTTATGTTTTTTGTGTTCAAGCTCATTGACTTCACGCTGAAGTTTGATTTTTCTTGTTTCCAAGTCTTGATATTCTTTCATAGTATCCTTAGCATTATCAGAAACAAGATTTTTTAGTTGCTCGATTGCACTAGATACAATTTGGTCAGCCTGAGACTCTGCCCCTGGCTCACACCAGCTATAATCTTCAAAATATCCCATCTCAAATAAACCTCGTCCACATACTTGCACAAACGATAATAAAAACATTCAGCGCGACGCAACCATATATTCCGTTCTTTCTATCACCTCGGAAAATATATGTAGAGGTGTCATACAGAATCTGCTCAGAGCGAATTACCGCAGCGGCGAAAATCAAAATGATATAAGCCTTGGTCATAAGCCATGCAATCTCAGTCAGCATCGATTAGCACCTCCTCGATTGGAATAACCTGACCATCAACGTAGTAGCACATCTGACCGTGCTCATTATAATAAGGAGACATATAGCCATTATATATCATATAGTACATAATCTTTGTATCTCGCTCATACACGATTGGGGAATTTCCAAGTCGGTAAAAATATTTATACTCATCAACTGTTTCATTCCCATATGTATCAGTATCTGAACATCCAGTTAGCATAATAGCTGCTAGAAGTACGCATACGGCAGTATTTTTGAAAGTCTTAAACATACTTTTCCTTTCTGTTAAAAGCGGAATTTTAGAAAACGTATCCGGCTTCGTGTTCTTTAAAATCCTCTACACCTTCAATTATTTCCTTGTATCTATCTGGAAAGTTTTCTGGATAGAACCAGCCAAGTTCTTGATTTACTCCATAGTCGTAAAAACCAAGCTCTTCCCACTTTTTAAGATAATAAACAAACTGCTTGTATGGGATAATCTTACGAAGGTAAATATAGACATGGCGAGGCCACATAACTTTTCGGAACGTCCAACACATAGTAAAGAGAATCTTCTCATGTTCTTTAAGCCCCATCCTTCTCTTCCTCCGTCATGTATCGCCAATACACTACCTTATCGGCTACTTCATATAAATCTTCGTTATACCATACACCATTAAAAGTAATGCAGGCTTTACATTCTGTACCGTTCTTGTATTTTATAATAACATCTTCTGAGCACATTCCACCTTCTGGCACAGGAGGAGTGTTATTTTTTGCACAGAACCATCGTGTATCAATATTCTCTTCCTTATATGAAATCAACTTTATATTATGATAACAATGCTCAAGTTTGTCATAGATGTCGCCTTTAATTGAGTTGATATCTTCGTCTCCGTTTTCATCAACCAGAAGTTCAAGGATCACTTTCTTCACGTTCATTCTCCTTTAAATACCGCCATACATCAGGCACTTTTAAATAAGTAAGCCCCTTGTCTGGCATCCAATTTCCTTTCATTGAATACCACACTCTAGTTTCTCGTTCTCCGTATTTTGCTATGACAGTGCTACAAGGCTTCGGAAGATTTATCGTCGGGACATTCCAGTCATCCAACTTAGTTTCCGGCCAGTCAATTCGAGTGCCACACTGACCGCAATAACTATTTCGATTCCCATCTTCATTACAAAGATACTCGCCGCTGCCACAATACTGGCAAGCGATAATGCCTTCCTCTACAAAAGGATTGTTAATCATGTTCAGCCTCGATTTCTTTCCATCCAATAAAATCACAAACACAAAGCTTTTCTGGATCACATCTGTGGAGCAAGAATTTATTTTGTCCAGAAAGCCTAGATCCACCAGATACTTCAGCGGGTTTACGCCCATCTCTAAACATTTCGGAAAGAGTCCATTCCTCAACAGCAGATAAATCAACATCATAAAAAGTGATGTAGCGATCACATCCACGGCATTTAAAAATTTTTACGTATTTCTTTTCCATGTCAATTACTCCTGTGGATCATCGGGCAAAAACATCCAACGAGTTGGCTCTACACGACACCAATTACGGTCAACAATATCATACCAGTGCCCATTCTCGTGATAAAATACTACCGCCTTCCCCATTTCTGGGTCATAAACAAGAACAGGCTCGCTTTCACAAGTCTTTGGATTAGTTTTGGGCAAATCTTCTTTTACGCTAATCCACGAATCACTGCCAAAGGATTCCGCTTGGAAAGTCTTGCAAAATACGCCTTTTTCGTTTTTCAAAAGAATACGTTCAGCTTGATTGAATACATCATCAGGAACAGAGAGTTCAATTGTTCCGTTGTTTTTCTTTGCAATTACGTTAATAATGAACTCATCCGCATCCATATTAATCGATGTTTTCAGCGGCCTTCCACTCGTTACACTTATCATTCATGTGCCGCATAATTTCGAGAGCAAAAGGTTTAGCATCAGGATCGGTGTGGCTCTTGCCGGTCATATACTTCACACACTCATACAGACCGGCATAACCCAGGCTGATGGTGGAGTAGCCGCCGAAGAGCAACTTGTCGATCTTCTCGCCCTTCTTTAGACGAGCTAATGCACCGTACTGCCACAGGATAGGGGCCATATCAGAAGAAGTGCCGAGTAGACGCTTGTGACGAATCTGTAGAGCTCGATGACACAATTCGAGTCGTTCATCGAAGATTTTCCAGAATTTATCCTTGTCCCCTTCTGAACTGCAAGCCACGTCCACCAGATTGATGGTCACGACGCCCTGATTGAAGCGGCCATAATCAGCTTGATTCTACATTCCAGAAGTTTAGTACGGACTTGATGAAGTCAGATATTCCGAAGTTCTTTGTAAGCCTTGCCACAGTTTTTGTTGACGGCGCAGATAGTGCTGTAAAATTTGCAGGTGCATTACCCACTTTGACAGCTGCTATCTCTGGCGTGTTGTCCGTAATGCAGATGAGCGGAAAGCTCAAGAATGGTGCGGGTAAAGTTAATATGCCCTCTTATATTTGTTGCGTATAAAATATAGGATGCGGCACCATGTAAAAATAAAATAGCCCCTAGAGTGCTGGGAAACCCTAAGAGCCATATCGCCTATATTTATATAATGTAGGAATCGAAAGATAGAAACAAGGATATGGATGCTATATGCTGAGATAAAAGCTCGGTTTTATCGTATTGTTAAAATATGGTAATGATTGAGTGCTAAGTAGCGTTTACAATGGGCGGTCAGCAGCCGATCAACTCCCCTATTATATAATGTAGGAGGGTGGAAGGTTCATCGACTAAAAAGGGTCAGTGAGCAACCACTGGAAGGATAGTCAATTCTGGACGAAAGTTCAGAAGTCCACCTCAGACGTAACCAGACGACTTAAAGAAGTAGGTGGAAACGAGGAGACGCGCTATTCTCTGGCGCGATATAAGAAAGAGAAAAATGATTGAATAATTGAATAAAAAGAAAAAGTACACTGTTGTTCGTTGACAGCGTACTCTAAAAAGTGTATAATAAAAGCAACCAAGAGTTCCAATAGACGGTTCCCTCGGTTAGCATCAAACAAATGGAATTAAAATCTGGACAATTTCAATCCCAATGAAGAGCTGCCTACTGGACATAGGCGGCTCTTTTACTTATCACGGCTCTCGCTGTGATGATGTAGCATCTTGAAAATCTCAAGAACAGTCTTAACAAAGCCAGCAAAACCGAAGAACAGCATTGCGACATAGTAGACAGTCTGAATGTCAAAATTCATGGCAACATCCTCCTTCCGACAATATTGCCGGAAGGCAGTTAAAGAAATACACGCTCCTTCTTGCCTTCCGGCTACTGGGAGGGTGACCGCCTATTTTTACATCTATGATTGGACAAGTTCGATGTGGAACTCCTGATTGCCCATTTATTATACACGCATCGACACGGCTGTGTCAAGACTCTATAATGTAATTTATAATACATGAAAAACAGGTTGCTTTTTTGAAATTTTCTGGCTATAATAAAAGTACAATCGCGTATCCAAAATATACGGAGGTGTTTTATTATGGCTAGACCCAAGGGAAGTAAGAATAAAATAAAGGTTCTTGATGGCGTCGATTACGCAGCACAGATCGCTGAAAAGAATACTGCCGCAGAATCTATTGCTAAGGAGATTGCAACTATTAGTGATGATATCGCTACACTGAACGCCCAGCGTAAAGCAAAAGAAGCAGAGCTGAAGAAACTCAATAAAGAGATCGTAAAGCTCGAAAAGAAAAAGGCTGACGCCGATGAAAAGATTGCGGCAGAGCTGAATCGCAAAAAGGCAGAAGATATTGTTGCCAATGCACTGGCTAACGGTATGACTGCTGAAGATATTGCAGAACTGCTGAAATAAGGTATCATCACAATAAACAAGCCCGACTTCCCTACTGCAGGGAGGCCGGGTGTTTTAAATGTTCACGAAAAGTCCATTGCTATTGATTGTGTTTTAGCGTATACTATGAGTGAAGGAAGGAAGGTGTAAGCATGGTACTGCTAAATCAAGTGTCTGACTGGTTTCTTAGTAAAGAATCAATGACGCACAAGAAGCTTCAAAAGCTTTGCTATTATGCACAGGCATGGTACTGTGCTCTTTACGATGATGGTCCTTTGTTTGAAAATGAAATTCAGGCATGGGTTCATGGTCCTGTAATTCCTGATCTTTACCATCGATATTCTTGTTATGGGTGGGAGCCTATTCCTAAAGTTGATTTTAACGAGGGTATTCTAAATGAACGTGTTCTGAACATTCTTGATTCCGTATATAGCACTTATGGACCATACGACGGCGATCAGCTTGAAGCTTCAACTCATTCTGAAACTCCGTGGCAGAATGCTCGCAAAGGTCTTGAGCCTTGGGAACCCGGTACGGAAGTAATCACTTATAAAGCAATGAGGGATTTTTACAAAGCACTCTATGAGCAAGGACAGGCAGACTAAATTCAAACTTCCCGCACCAAAATGCACGGAAGTAAAAACGGAAGTATTTCCACATAATGGAGCCAAAGCTGAACAAAATAGTTTAACTTTTTCTTTTGCTTGCTTTGATAGAAGTCGTGATTTGTTTAATCTTGGTGGAGATGCAGAAGATAAAACAGTTGGCGGCGCATGGTTCCTTGATTTACTTGATTGCTTAAAAAGTGTCAGCAATAAAAAGATTCCAGAAATTAGAACTTCATTACATGATTTACATCCGATTGATTGGAGCAAAACAAATGCTTCTGCTCCAGATGGTGATGAACAACATGAATATTGGCAGTTCAGAATTAACAAGTCAAAGGGCAGAGTAATTGGATTTATTGTTAATGGAATAGAACATTCTGTATTCTATGTTGTTTGGCTTGATCCGCATCATAATCTTACTGACAGTGAAGGATATGGCGGAAAAGTTTGGTTTAAACGACCGGTTTCCGAAGCTGAAATAAGGCAATTAGAGCTTGATGGTATAAAGAAAAAGTATGCCGACTTACAAAAGGACTATAATCTTTTGTATGATACATTAAATCCAGAATAGGACGGGATTGTGGTTGCGAGGCGCTAGTGAACTCTAGTATGCCATTTCAGATGACTGACTGTGTAGACAGTTAATCGGACGAGTAAACAATCAGTCGAACCCGTTTTTAAGAAATTTCGCTCCTTACCGATCTGGTGAGGAGCTTTTTATTATATCCAAGTGCAAAAACGCCTAAAGGCTACATGTCTCTAGGCGTTTTATTTATGCCATTTTAGTCAGTTTCGGCTTACCATTCGTACCCACAATTCTTACACTTGAATTGTTTGCCGAGTTTCCTAATTATGTGTTTCTTTTGTTGGAGGTGAGTCACTTGCTTTCTTATCAATGTGGAAAAAGAAAACCTTATCAGGAGAACTTGTCTATATTTGGAACAGTTAATCCTAAATGGGCAAGAACCAACCTTCCATTAAACGCAAATACGATTGCTTATGCCGAAGTATAGAATTACGAATCTCAAAAAGAAGAACTGATTCAATTCACTTCTGTCAGTGAATTTTTTTCATGGATCGACAATCCACCCGTAGCGTTCAGGTGTATATAAACGTTGTGCGCCTTCGGAAGTAACTGTAATAATATCGCATTTGGGGCTTACTAAACTGTCAATTTCGGCTATTTCGCAGTTTATGCCCTGAAGGAATTCAACCATTTCTTGTAGTTTAAGTGTATGGATATTATCTCCAAGCTTGATGAGTTTTGATTGATAAAGTTTATGCTCACCACTAGCTGCATAACCAATGTCGTCCAATGTATTCGGTTGAATTTTGTTATGGCCTGTATCTGCTCTAAGTATCACATTTTCGCCATTCTCGATGCCACATTCGATTAAATAAACAGTGCTATTCCCAGTTTTCTGCACCAGCACATTTAGCAAGAATCCAAGCTCTTCTTGGATAGGCATCTTTTGAGCTGACGTAATTTTAAGTGTATGAAGGATAACGTCGTTTAGAAATTCGCCTGTGTCAAGTCTAGCATTGCCGGTGAACGCAACGACATGGTTTGTATTTGTAATATACGCTTTCTGGCTATGGTCGGACGGCATAGCGATAAACGGATTGTCTATTCTATGACGTATGAGTCGCCAATCCGCAGACACAACGATTCCTTCTTTGTTTGCGATAGCCATCACTAAGGACATAACGATTCACATCCTATTTAAAACTCACACCCACATGCTTTACATTTAAACTGCTTATGTGCCTTTCTCGACCATACGCCCCAAACCGCTATATCCACAGTCTTGTCAAAGCCGGAGATTTTCTCCAAATCAGGACAGTGGCATACTGGGCAAGTGGGCTTGTACTGAGCGAGGCGAGCTTCCTCAGCTAAACGTCGACGCGTATCTTTATCAAAGTCAATTGCTCTTAATCGATCAACTTCTCTTCTGAAATTTTCTTGAGGAGGATTTGGTTGTGGGCAATCTTTCATCCACGCCTCTTTTTCCTCGTCGGTTTTTTTATTCCAAGAATAAGGGAAAATCGTATGGCTTGAACAAAATGGGCAAAAATACGAATTATCTATATACTTATCACAATACGGGCAGAAAAATACTTTACTCATATCTTCTCTCCTCAAAATGATATTAACTTTCTTTTTTTGAGAGTTTGTATTTGTTGGAGGATTAAAATTCATAATCACATGTTTTGCATTTAAACTGCTTTCCCGGTTTCTTACTAGCAAATCCCCACACTGCCACGTCAATGAGTTTGGAACCTGCACCTATTTTGTCAAGATGAGGCATCCACAGACAGGGCACTTCGGGTATATGTGTAGCAGCCATATAAGTGATTTTTCAGGGGGTTTTAGTATGAATGACACGATTCGAAAGCCTCTTTCAACTCTTAAAGAAATTGAGGCATTTGCGGCTCAACTTCCAGATATCGAAGAAGTCGTTCCGCATTTTGGGATATCATGCCTAAAAAAAGATGGGACAATCGTAATTTACGCTGATTACGGTCCACTACCTAAGAGAGTCGAGTCTTTTGAGTGAGGTTTTCCATCGGGCGTTATCCTCTGTGATAACTAGAACGTCACAGTCTTCACTTACCATTGGGTTATAGTCCGAGAATTCCAGCATTTTGGCAACTGTTCTATTAAGGAACTTAATATACTCAACAACGTCGATTTCGCAAAGTGTGTCTCTCGGCGGTACTATGCGAATGAGTCTTTCTGCGACACCCATCACACCGATGACAGCAATGTCTTCGTTTGAAACGTCCTGAATACTATTCTCTCTTGTGTCTGTTTTTAAGATGACTTGTTTTCCATTCTCGTAACCAGCAATAAGAAGCGCAACGGGATTATCTCCTGTTTTAGCTGAGATGTCTTTCTTTACAAACTCGATTTCTTGTTTGATGGTTAGTTTGCGGCGATTGATACTCTTAACAAGCTTGTAAACAGTATCATTAGTCGAAGTTCCATCATTTAATTTTGCGTTTCCAGCAAGAGCTATTGCATGACCATTGTTAGTTCGGAAAACCTTTTGCTCAAAATCAGAATGAGTGGTGTACATGACTTTGTTTGAGTCTCTGTCGGTATATTTAGATTCTCGTCTATAATCGCCTGACACGAAAATCCCCTGTTTAGTAGGGATTGCAATAATAAGAGACATAATTCATCACCACTCATATCCGCAATTATTGCAGTGAAACGTCTTCTTGACTTTTCCACTGGCGAAGCCCCAGAATGCCACATCCAAAACTTTGGAGGCTGTGCCGATCTTTTTGAGGTCGGGCGAGCCACAAGTGGGGCAGGTAGGCACATACTTCGGATGTTCTTTCTCCTCCAAATCGGCTCTATATTGAGCGTCAAAGACATTGGCTTTATCTTGCATCTCTTTAACAAAATTCGGATCTAATTCTGAGATATCTCTTTTGGGTCTGTTTGTAAACCTCCAATTGATTTTTTTCTGCTCGTTCATTCCGTTCCATTGAGGCAATAGAATAGTATCTCTCAAACAAAACGCGCACAGCAAATCTCTTTTATGGTAATATTTGTCGCAAAATGGGCAATACCGTACATATTCTTCCATGATTTCTCTTCTCCTCGAAATCGATATTAACTTTCTTCACGGTAGATGCTAACACTCAAAAATTACAAATTCAGACCTTTTCTAAAATAAAAGCGTCTCTTGTTGACTTAATCGCGCAATACAAAGCATACAAAAAGGCTTTGGGCGAGACAAATCTTTCCATATCTGATTTTATCAAATGGCTAATCTCTGGTCAAGCCCAAATTGATGCTACGAAGTTAAAGATTTTGGCTCTTCGTGGTGCTGCGTTACTTTTGAATATGGCCCTTGGTGTTGTTACTGGGCTTGTAGTTTCCTCTCTTATTGGTGCGATTACAAGCTATACACAGCGGATTGATACAGCAGCTACTAAAACGAAAGAAGCTGCCGATGCGGCCAACAACACGACTTCTTCTTTGAAGGATTTAGTCGATGCCTACGAAGAACTTGGTGACAAGTCTGGTTGGAACACAGAAGACTTCGACCAGGCGAAAGACATTCAAGAGGAGCTTTTAGCTCTCGCTAAAGAGCAGGGAACTCTTGATGAAAACAAAGTGAACCAGCTTGACCTTCAAAATGGCAAATACGAAGAGCAACTTGGTTTGCTGAAAGATATTACAGAGGAACAGCTCAAAGCATCCGAATCTAAATTGATTCAGTCTAAAGACGCTCAGGGTAACAAGCTTGTTAAGACCGCTAAGGATAATAATCGTTCCCATTTCTTTAGTTCTATTTCTGCAAATGCTAACCTTGGCATTATGAATGAGTTAAAGGATGCTGGAATTGATGTTTTCAACAAGAGCGGCAATTTCGGCGTAAAGAATTTGAACGACCCAGATTCTATTGCAAAGTATTATTCCGAACTTGGAAAGGCTCTGGATTACATTGTTCAGAATACGACTGAGGCACAACGAGCCACAGGTGGTGCTTACCATACTGTTTATCAGTATTTAATGGATGAGCAAGCCGCGCTTCAGGATGATGCAGATGCTTACAATGATTCTACTGATGCCGTCAATGAGAATGTAAATGCTCGTAGAAAGCTCCAAGCTATTGACTTTTGGAGCGACGGCAAGAGCAATGGTATGGACGTAAGCTATAGTTTCGATAAGGTCAATTCTGCAATCGAAACTCTGAAAAATACCATTGATGACTTTGATGCAAGCAAACTAAACGACTTCTTATGGGGCACGAATGAAGGCTTGACTGACGAACAGGCGCAAGCTCTTGCGGCTCTTCGCAAAGCACTGATGGATATGGATTTTTCTGCCGATACAGACGGTGTAAATGCGTTCATTCAGGCTCTTGTACAGGTTGGACTTGTCGCAGGTTCTACCGCTGGTAGCATTGATGCAATAACTCAAGCTTCTCAAAAGATGGAAGATATCTCTTCTCAAATCGATGAGATTCAAGCGGCTTACAAGAATGCAACTACCGCTATTGAGGAGTACAATAAATATGGCTATTTGAGTGCGGACACACTCCAAACCCTTCTTAATGAAGACTTCGAGTATCTGAGTTGTCTCGAACTCGTTGATGGTCAGCTTCAGGTGAATACCGAGAAGTATCAGGGTATGATTGCCGCTCAGTATCAGTCTGCGGCCATGGCTCTTGTTGAGAAGGCAAATGCGGAGCTTGCAAAGATTGCACAGGGCGAAAAGAAGGATGCTGTCGAGGATGCAACCAAGGCAACAGAAGACCAAGCAACAGCTTTGACTGAACGGGTTTGTCCTGCCCTTGGCGAGTTTGCAAAAGCATCTATGACAGCCGCTGCAGCACAGGAGCTCTTGGCAAATGGAGATGCAGCATGGTCTGTTGACCCAGAAAGGACTAAGGAAGTCTATGCTGGCCTTGCTTCTGGTTTAAATATTTTGGACGCAACTGTTGACCAAATCATGGGCAATTCGGATAAGTTCCGTCAGCACATGAATGGTTTTGATAAGGAAACCAAGAACCGGAATAAGAATACTGCCAAATCTGTAACTGATGTGGCTTCTGCCTTCGATACCTTAAATAAGGCAATGAAGGAGTATAACCAGTATGGTTATCTGTGTGCTGACACAGCAAAGTCTTTGGTTGGTCTGGACGATAAGTTTACGGCCTGTCTGACGAAGCAGGGCAATAAGCTCCAAATCAATGTAGAGCAGTTCCGTAAGTTTGTGAAGGAACAACTCAAGGAAGCGAATGCCGCAAAAGATGGCGGAAAATCAGCTGATGAGATGAATAAAATTCTGAACTATCTTGATCAGAATGTAGACACAACAACCATCTCTTTCGAGCAGTTGACGGATGCCATCAAGGGTTACGGCACCGCGATGGACGAAGCCAAGGAAAAGACAGACGCTATAAAATCCGCATTTTCCAGTCTTTCTGATATCGGTAAGAATAAGATTGAGAATCCTTTTGGCGCTCTTGATGCAGATGGTGTTGACAAACAGTATCAGGCAATTCGTGATCTGTATGATAACACTGATTTGTTTACGGATGAACGGTTTGCTGGAGCGTTAAATCCCGAAACTGGATTGGTTGATTATAACAGCGATGCCTTTAAGCAGATGTTCCTCGAAAAGCTTAATGGTATGGCTACTGCTTGTGAACAAACTGGCGGTAAAGCTGGAAAATATCTTGCCCAAGGTTTTAGAGACGCCGAGGATAAGATTAAGAACAATGTTATCAGTATTGAGGAATATATCAACGGCATAGGTTCTACTTTGGAAAACATCAATAATCGGATGGACAACTTCCAAAGTGCATTCAATGACCTGTCCGATATTGTGGACGAATATAACGCCTATGGTGATTTAAGTCAAGATTCAATCCAGAAGTTAATGGGGCTTGACGTAAAGTACACCGCTTGCCTTGAGCTTCAGGGTGATAAGCTTGTGTTCAATAAAGAGGCGTTCCGTGCGCTTTATGTTGCACAGCTACAAAAACTCGCCGCCGATTATGAAGGCACTGATATTGGCAAGCGCTATGCTGAAATCCTTCAAAAGGTTGCCGATGGCACTTGGGATGTCACTGACCACATGAAAGGCATGGGCACTGAGGCTCAAAACCTTCAAACTATCTTCTCTAATCTGAAAGACCTCTTCTCTTCCCTGCTTGATGTTTTTAATAAGTTCAACGATAACAATTCTAACGACCTCAAGATTTATGGCGATGCCATGACTGAAGAGATCGATAAACGAATCGAGGCTCTTCAGGACGCAAACGACGAGCAAGAGAAAGCTATCGAACTAGCAAAATTGCAAGCCGAGCTCGAAAAAGCCGAGACTCAGAAAACCGTCCGTGTTTACACCTCTAATGGTTATGAATGGCAGGCTGATGAGTCTGCTATTAAGGAAGCCCGCGATAATCTCAACTCTAAACAGCGTGAGAACGCTTTGAATGACGAGATTGATAAACTGAACAAGCTGAAGGATAAGTACACTGAACTGATTAACTTGATTGGTTCTAGCTATGAGGACTATCAGAAGAAGCAGGCTTACGCTGCGAAGATCCAGGGCATGACATTCGACCAGATGACCGCTGGTCTTGATGGTTACAAAGATAATGTTATCGCCAACATGAAGGCGATTCAGGGCGCAACTAATGTCAACAATGTCGTCACCAATCTGACCAATTTGGTTAATACTTTGGTTAAGCTGAACGACGTTTTAAGTAGTTTAAGTACTGGGACTACTCAGAGTGGTGGCATTACCGGTCTATTCAATCGAATCAAGAACATGTTCAGCTCATTCGGCAATAAGAGTTCCAGCAAGGGATTCTTGGGTCGCCTCTCGGATGCAGGAAAGAGTATCCTTGGAATCGGCGATGGCAGTGCTAGTAGTAAACTTACAGCTGATATTGCTCCAGTTATAAAGTCTGGTGTCGGTGATGGAATCACTACTGGACTGGATGCCGCAAAACCGTCTATAGCTAAATCTGCGCAGGGGATTTTCTCCGGCAATGGCGGATTGAAGTCTATCTTCCAAAAAGGGTTTAGTGGAGTCGCATCTATTGCCCAAAAAGCGGTTGGCGGGCTTGGCTCAATTTTCGGTAACATTGGTACTACATTGGGTGGAACCAAACTATTCTCTGGCATTGCTGGTATTTTCAAAGGAATTGGTACGACTGTCAGCACTGTTATTGGCACTGCAGGCGGCACGGGTGTTGCCGGAACTATCGCAGCTGCAGTCAGTCATATTCCTGTCATCGGTACGATCCTGCTTGGTGGTACGCTCGCTGTCGGCGCGATCGGTGGCGGAAGCCTCACCACTGGCATTAAGCGAATCGGCGCAGGTATCACTAATGTAGTAAAGGGCATCGGCTCTACTATCAGCAAGGCGGTAAAGGGTGTTGGTAGCTTTATCAGCAAACTTATGCCGTGGAACTGGGGTAAGAGTTCAAGCGATAGCGGCTCTAAAAAGAAGGGCATCGGTTCTTGGAAAATCTGGCCCTGGAACTGGGGCCGTGCTAAGGGTGACAAACATATCGACCAAGCAGCTCCGTACAATGTTGACGAAGAGGGCGAAGAGATAATTGTTCGTAACCCCGCAAAGGGTCGAATGACTTATCTCGAAAAGGGCGATGGCGTTATTCCGGCTGACACTACAGAGAACCTGATGGAAATCGGCAAAGATCCCAAGAAATGGCTCTCTGAGGCTATGAAAGAATCCGGCAACTCGGTCGGTTCTCTGCCTATTGACGACCTGAAGAATGCCAAAACAAAGGGCGACCTGATATCTATTACGAAGAGTCTGGCGAACAACCAGATGAAGCGTCTGCGTGATAAGTTTGATACAGTGTGGAAGCGGCTCGGCAAAAATGCCGGACTGTCTGAAGAGCAGATTGATACCATCGGTAACACCCTCTTCGACCGCATGAATAGCATGATTTCTAATTCGATGGATTCTGCCCTTGGCAATAAGAATCTAACTGACGACCAAATCAAGACTATTTGTGCTGAGATGTTCCAGTGCATGGGCAGCGTGTATAAGAATGGATGGGACAACCTCTATTCCCTGTCTCCCGACATGTCTACGGACGCTTCTACTGCAATCAATAAGCTGTTTGAGACCATTTTTGCTGATTACAATGCAGATACGTCAAATATTAGCGACAACCTGTCAAACTGGCTACCAAAAGTCGAGAACACCATGAATACCACTCCGGCTTCTGGTTTGTCTGGCGGTGGCGGCTATTATGGCAATTCGATGGATGCCAATATTGGACCTTCTGCATCGTTTAGCTTTAGCAAGGTCAAGAAGACTATCCAAGGGCTCTTCGAGAAGTTCTCCAACAGTAAGCTTGGTACATGGCTGAATAAGCACTCTCTTGGTTCTACTGTGGATAAGCTGACAAAATACAATGAATCCAATGATCCGAACATGGTTCAAAAGGCATTGCACCTGCTCACTCATCCGACAGAACTGATTGCTTCGGCAGTTGAAAGTGCAGTCAAGACAGGCAAAAAAGTCACTTGGGCGATCACTCATCCGAAAGAGGCCGCTCAGGAGATTGCTTCTGTCGCAAAGGATGCCTATAGCAAGGGCAAGGAGGTCGCGTCCAATGTAAAGGACGCAGTCACTCACCCGAAAGAGACTGCTGAAAAAGTTGTTGATAAAGTGAAAGAGACTTACAACAATATCAAAGAGGCCGTCTCTGAGAAGACTAATTCGGCAAAGAATTGGGTCAAAGACAAAGTCGATAAAATCACAGGCAAGAAAGCTACCGGTTCTCGCAGCATTAACAAGTCTGGTACTTATAATGTTGATGAGAAGGGCCAGGAACTTATCGTCCGCCAGCCTGAAGCTGGGCGCTATACCTATCTTGAGACTGGTGACGGCGTTGTTCCTGCGGACATTACATCTAAGCTCTTTGATTTGGGCGGTAATCCTGATGCATGGTTCCAGAAGCAGCTCGCAAAGAACGGTGGCCTTACCGCAAATGTTCAGAATCGCAATCAGGCTCCGTCTATCAACATTGGCGACATTTATGTTCAGAAGCCGATTGGCGACGTTGATGGTCTGGCTCGTGAAATCCTTCAGGATCTGCCCAATGCAATTTATCAGGAGTATAGTAAACGATAAGGAGGTGTGTTAAGTGACTGATTCAAGAAAAGCTGTCAGTGAACTAGCGAAGATGATTTGCGATACTGCCAGACGTGTTGTTGAGGATGCTTCGTTTGACAAGACCTTCTTTGGGGTTGTAACAGGAACCCGCAACGGGAAATACATCGTAACTTCTGCCGGGCAGGAATACTCGATTAAGTCCAGTCAGTTCTTCAATATCGGAGAGCGGGTTGCGGTGACTGCTGCTCAAAGCAACTACAATACGTTGATTCTTCATAAACTCTAAGCCGCACAAAATGCAGGTAGTTCCGCCAATGACGGATAACCCTGCAAGTGCGGCTTTTTAATTTTAGGAGGTGATTCTACCTTGGCGAAACCTATACTGTCCCCTATTTCTGTTTTTGATGCAAACGAAGGGACTACCGCATATTTTAAGGTGGCAACCACCTATGACGGTACATTATATAATAATGCTCAAAAAGCATACGATCAAGCCATTGAGAAGCAGAAGACCACTATCGCTGCTATTAAAAGCCGTGGTGTCGAGACCTATGGGAATATTGACAATCTCAATCGTGCTCGAATTGTATGGACGTCTGAAAATATTGCGAAGTACCAGACCTTCGTGAACGAGATGAATGCGAACGAAACCATCATTTCCGAGGGCGACTATTCTACCGTTCTGGGATGTGACGACAAAATGGGCAGTCTACAGGTGGCATACACTCCTCTGTTCCAGACTGACAATGGCGAACTTGTCCCGCTCACTCAATCTGAGATTTCAAAATATTTATCTGATGTCAAAACGAAAGCAACTGCTATGACCAATGGCCTTGCAGCTGCAAATATTTTGTCCGTTGATGCGGAAGGAATTTCAGAGACGGTTGGTGGAAGCGCAATCACTGTCAAAAAGATGATCGCTGCGGTTGAAGGAGATACTTTTGATGGTGCTCCCCTGTCCGCCTGTGATGTCAGCGCTATCGCTGGTTGGAGCGAGGCCGAACTAAAGAAAACTTATGGTAAAACAAGCACGTTTGTCGGCTGGGCCATGCATGATGTTCAGGGAAAGATTTGGAGTGACAAAGATAATGTAGCAGAGAAGACTGCCGCGCTGGAAAAGGCAACGACCACGTATTGTTATGAAGTATATGACAGCATGACCAACAAGTTGCTCGGAAGTGTTACGAACGCTGTGACCGGTTTCACTGCTAATCTTGGTTATGGCTATAGAATTACTTCGTCAGATTGGCTCGACAATCAGTCTCGTAACTATACTATCCGCGTCAAGGTCAGACTTTCTGGCGAAGACGAATATGGTGATTTCAGTGACCCTATTCCTCTTTGGTGCAAAGAAAAACCAATATTGAGCTTCGACGGGCTTTCTTCTAATGCGGAAAATATTATCCCTACTTCCTCAATTTTGTTCCTGTTAGCGTATCAGTATGTAACTGTACAGGGTGAAACATTAAGTACCTACCAGTATCATTTATACGATGAAAGTAAGAATCTGATTAAAGAATCTGCGGTGTTCTATGGAGCTGTAGGGACGTCTTTTACAGTGAACGGTTTGGATAATCGAACTGTGTTTTATATTCGCGGAACCGGCACAACTCGTAATGGTTATTCTTTGGACACTGGCTTTATTCAGTTCGAAACAAAATATTATGCGAGCGCAGAAGGAGGCACTTTTTTACAGTGTAAGAATAAATTAAGTGACGGATATGTTGCTATTTCAAGCCATCTTGCTGATATTTCTGGAATAACAAAAGACCAGATTTCTTATGTAACATCATCTGGTGGTTATGCTGTGGATTTGACTCATGGTGAAAAAGTCACGTTCGATATTCCGTATCAAATGGAGTTCTATAATGTCAAAGACTATGCGATGGCGTTCAAGGTTCGTCCTATTGTTCGAAAAAATATCGTGGAATTCTCGTTCGATCAGGATGGAATGATATATAGAGGCGTTATTTCCACTAATATTCGAGCTTTTTCTAAACTTGCTTACGAAAACTATCTTCCCGCCAACCAGTCCGAATATTTTTATGCTATGCTAAAAATCATTCGTGAGGATGGCGGTTTTGCATATTCAGACGTTTATTTTATTGACAGCAATTATATAAAGAAAACCAGTATGGACGTACTGATTTGCCTGCAGCATAAAGATAATGCTTATGATATTATGATTAGGGAGGTGGAAGAATGAACTTTCTGGGGTATGATTTGTTCGGAACTGGCTCTGACGCCTCCCCTTGTGCTGGAAATCCTTCTCTGGCGGGGTTCGTGATTCAAAATGGTATTTACGACGGTGTCTATCTTTCAGGGTCTCCTGACGAGTTCTCTACCTTTTATGATTCAGGTATGAAATGGACAGAAGACACTTTGCTTTTTGCCGATTTTGATCAAAAAACTCTTGGTGGCTCCAACTTTGAATATGGCTCGGATTTGCACGAAATCAAGTTGAAGCGCCGCGAAATCGGGGCAGATCAAAAACCGTGGGTCTTGCTTTATGAGCAGCTTGCCGGACATGGAAACATCAATTTTGTTTACAACGATTATTTTGCACGCGGGCGGGAAACGGAGTACGAGTACGCTTTGGTCCCCGTTCTTAGCGACGGAACAGAGCTTCCATATATCAAGACAACTGTTCAAAGTAAATTTTATGGAGCTATCATCACAGATGGAACTGTAAGTTATCATATTCTGCTCGACCCTTCAATCACTGAAACCGATCGAAATCGTCAATCATCTGTTGTGACAACCTTAAATCGTAAATATCCATTCGTATTTTTCGGAGGCAAATCAAACTACACTTCAGGCTCTTTTTCTGGTACAGCTATTCGGTATCTAAAAAATGATACTTTCGATGTGGCGCATAGTCATTGGTATCGTGAAGATATGATTGATTGGCTCACGAATGGCGGTGCTAAAATTTTGAAAATTGAAGATGGCCGCATCTGGATGGTTGCTATTGATGGCAACGTCAAATCTTCGAATTCTGAACATCCTGACAAGGTTACTTTAAGCTTTGACTTTACGGAGGTTGGAAGCGTTAACGATGACAACGATATGCTGAATAATGGTTTTGTGAACGTGAGGACAGGTAGAACCGGAGAAGAAACCTACAATATCACGAATAATTTCTACTATGTCAATTCAGACAACACAGATACTACCATCTCCGAAGGCAAACCATATACCGCCACTCTTTCTTCTGTTGAAAATTACGAAATCAGTGGCGTTGTTGTTTTTATGGGCGGCTTAAATGTCACAAACACGACTTATATTAAGCGTGTTGATGAATCCACCGGTAAAGTAAGTCACGAAATCAATATCCCTTCTGTTTATGGCAATGTCACAATTATCGCATCTGCAACTCGGGTTCGCATTATTGCTCAAAGCTTTAGTCTAACTGAGAGCAAATTCACACTCAGTGTTGGCAATAATCACAAGTTAGAGTATACAACTTATCCATCAGGTGCCTCTCAGAACGTTGTCATATGGAAGAGCGAGAATATGAAAATTGCGACTGTCACTGATAAAGGCGTAGTTGAAGGAGTTTTTCCGGGGTCTACAACAATTACTGCGACTATGGACAATCTGATTGCCACATGTTCTGTAGTTGTTACGACATCATAACGATAGATGGAGGTGTGCCATGAAAAACTATGCTCCTTCACAAGCAGAGCTTGCATTGCTTAAAACACGTGTTAAACATCTCTATTGTAAGATAGAATTACTCGACACTGATATGAATCTTCTAAATTCACTTGAAGGTTTAACTGTTGACGGTTCTATTTCTATCGATTCAGACGCAGATATTCGACGGACCTTTTCTGCTTCTATATATTTGGAGGGAAATAAAGACATTTCTTCTATGTTCGGAGATGAATAGGCCAATAAATATGTAAGGCTTTATATCGGTATGGAGTCAGTTAATAGTAAATTGTACTGGTATTCTCAAGGAGTATACGCTTTCAATCAGAACGGTTTCAAATACAGCAGCACTGAACATGTCCTTAGCATTTCATGCGTAGACCTAGTCGCAAGGCTCGATGGAACGCTTGGTGGTACTTTAACAGGTCAGAAAACAAAAATCCCTGTTGGTTCAGACATTGGTAACGCAATCGCAAAAACATTTCGCTTGAGTGGTATGGAGGATTGCGTCGTTGGATATTGGAACCGGAGTGTCCCGCATGACCTTGAATATGACACTGGCGCGACCATTTGGCAGATACTTACTGAACTGCGTGATCTGTATTATCCATTTGAGATGTACTTTGACGGAACTACATTTATCTGCTCTGAGATTCCTACCGGATATGATGCCTTGACAATTATGAGCGCTGCCGACTTTGAAGATCTCGTTATCTCCGAAGACTGTACATACGATTATTCCCAGATTCGTAATTGTGTCGAACTGTGGGGAGCGTCAGTTGAATACGATGCTTTTTCTGCGAAAGATAAAACAACTTTTTCTGTTAGTGGCGATACGACTACAGTTACTGCAAACGCAACTTTTACATCTATGGAGGACTCTCCTTCTGAATTGACGGTCGCTTTTACCACTCCCACAACTGGCCTCAAGAAGAATGTAAAAATTCTTGTCTCACTCCGTTTAACTGTGCAGTCTGCTGATTCAAACGGGAATCTTACAACGACTACTAAATCATTGAGCTACGGAACATACGATTTATATGCTCGTAATGTTGACGATCAAGGAAACGATGTCTTGATTGATGGGACAACAATTCCTAAAGACACTATGATTGTCGTTAAATATGATTCTAATACTAAGCACTTTTATTATCAGGGGGAACAACAAATCCATGTTATGGTCAAGCTTGTTGATAAGGAACCCACTGATGAAGAGAAAGAAAAAGATAAAGAAGCTGAAAATTGCAAGTACATTCGATATGTTTGCTTGTCAAACGCAGCAGATGTTGATTGGATAAATAGTTCTCGGTTTACTATTGAAAAGCTTGGGCGGCGCAATGAGATTCTGAGCGGAGAAGACTATGAAAATTATAAGACCAATGAATCTGCCATGAACTGTGCTGAGTACAAACACTGGACTCTTAGCCGTTTGACTGATAATGTAACTGTAGAATGCGTACTGATTCCATGGTTAGATGTTAATCAGAAAATTTCGTATACCCCCAAATATATCAATACCGGAAATCAGCCCGTCGATTTTTTAATTAAGAAAATAGATATTTCGCTGGGTGATGGAACTATGACGGTTACTATGAGCCGTTATTGGCCCTATTATCCTTATATTGTCAAAAACAAATATTGATTGGAGGGAAAATTTTGAGTGATTGGATTTTAAACGAAGACGGGAAATATGCCGACCTTGAATACACAAACTTTCCAGCAAGCTGTGATAATTGGACGAACTCTGAAGATATTTCTTCTAGTTTGATTGGCGCGGCAAATCAGTATCGTGCTGCGATGGAAAATGGCAATTACACTAACGCACAAGCTGTACTGAATTCAAATCCTCGTCTCCGAAATGCATTGATCAATGCCGATACTATCAATCGTTTGAAGCATTCTATTATGGCTGTGGAGCGAATGTTTACAAGTACGATAGAGTCGTATATTAAAAGATTTACAAATGCTGCCCAGAACAGTGCCGCCAAAGCCAAAGAATCAGAGGTTGCGGCTAAAGCGAGCAGTGACATTGCCAGTCAGAAGCGCGATGAAAGCCTGCAGATTGTAGAAAACTTAAAAACACTGAAAGGAACTTTGCCAACTGATTTCACAGATTATGCTGATGATATTGCTGACGCTAGAAATTATATTGATGAAACAATTCAAACTCATAATACAGATGAGCATTCTCATGCAGATATTCGTGCTTCCGTCGAAGAGCTAAGAACAACTACCGAGAGTCATAAACATGACGCTGCCGATATTCAGTCTGGTATTATTCCGATTGAACATGGCGGTACGGGTGGTAACACAGCAATCAAAGCTTGCATCAGCCTTGGAGCCCTCCCCCTCTCTGGCGGAATTATGAGTGGTACGTTGTTTTTCGGCTCTAATGATTATTACGTCAACAATTCTGGTGTGGCTGTTTTTAGCAAAGCATATGGCGCTGTTTATAATGACTATGCGGAGCTGTTCCCGCGTGGTGGTGCGACTCAGCCGGGCGATATTATTGCTCTTGATACAAATAGTCAGACAGAGCGATATATTCGGGCGAACGACACTTCTAAACGAGTGGTTGGTGTTCACACGGATGAATACGCAATGCTCATTGGTGGAGATTTACCAAACAACGGTTCTTCTTTGGATGACTACAATATCGATAAGTATATTCCGGTATCTCTCGCTGGCCGTGTGCGTGTACGGGTAATCGGAAAAGTCAAAACCGGCGATTTAATTGTCCCTTCCAAGGTCCCCGGGATTGGTCGTGCTGTTGAAGATGGAGAAATCGTTTCGCCGGATATTGTTGTTGGTTATGCAGTCGAGGGCGATGATTTATTCTGTGAGCGTCGCATTCGTGTGCGAGTAAAGGGGTGATTTTATGGCTGAACAGGGTGGACTGATTAGTCCAGAAGATTTTACTTCGTTAAAAAAGCTCATCAATACTGAGATTACTCGTCGTTCTAATTCCAATAGTACCGGATCTCTTTCTGCATACAACGGGAGTACATAGCAGTTTTCTGAAACTCCAGCGAATGGGAAATTTATCACATACGAGCATATTCAGAAAATAGCAACTCCGTTGAATGCTATCGATGGAAATACCCCAACTCCTGATAAAGAATCTTTGGTTTATGCACAAACGCTGAAAGACTGCCTTGTTAAAATCAATGATTTATCGTCCAGGAGTTTAACTGGGTCTTCCAGCGGTTGCCGTTCCAGCTGTACAGGATTGTGCTCTTCTGCTTGTTATTCTGGTTGTACGGGGTGCAGCGGAAGTTGCTCTGGAACTTGTGAGGACGGTTGTAGCAGCGGATGTCGAGGAGATTGTGATGGATGCAAAGGAAGCTGTGAGGGATGTTCTGGAAGCTGTGATGGAATGTGTCAAGGTAGTTGCTACGGCTGCTCTGGCGGTTGCGAGGGATGGTGTAAAGGAAGTTGTGGAGTTAAATCTAATTAAGGAGGGAGAAAATGGAAAGAGATAAAACTGTTTTTATAAAATGCCCTTCTACGGATTCTGAATATAAAAAGAATCTTGTGCTTTTTAATTTTCTTCGAATGATACCGATTCCAGAAGGCGGATTCTCTGCCCCCTATGAGTCAAATCCTCAAAAATTCACCTTCCAATTTTGGATTGGATATTTGTCTTGTCTTCAGAACCCAAGTCTAGAGGAATATTCATTTTCTCGGTGGCTGAATTATGTAAAATCCATTGTTAACCTTATATCAAAAAGCTGTGATTATTCTTTAACCACCTCTGAGAAGATTCTATACTCTTATGTTATCGCTGTCCGTGTATATCCTAATGCACAAAAATATATTGCCAACACTAGTATAATCTCTGAAAG
>ERZ809702.49-NODE-49-length-41109-cov-10.983_pt1 | contig 41109 bp, 28 predicted proteins | sample MGYA00520455_ERZ809702 | MGnify/ENA primary metagenome ERZ809702 (study PRJEB31588, sample SAMN03398776) | human gut metagenome | study: EMG produced TPA metagenomics assembly of the PRJNA231909 data set (A prospective, longitudinal analysis of the...
CAGCCTCGTCCCACAGCACCCGCACATGGTAGGGCAGACGCCCGCCATAGGTGTTATCAGCCCGTTCACACAGAAGGTTGAACATCTGCGAAAAAGCGAGGGCAACCAAAAAGTTGTAGGTGGTGTCCGTGTCGCTGATAAGAAAGAACAGCGCCGATTTTTCATCCCCCAGCTTATCCAGCTCCAGTTCGTCATAAGACATGATCTCCCGGAGCTGTGGAATGTCAAAGGGAGCCAGCCTTGCACCGCAGGAAATCAATATGCTCTTGGCGGTCTTGCCGCTGGCGAGCTTGTATTTCTTATACTGCCTCACGGCGAAGTGCTGGGGGCTGCGACGTTCCAACCCGTCAAACATATAGTCCACCGCATTTTTGAAGGTTTCGTCATCCTCCCGGACTTCCATGCTGTTTATCATTTCCACCAGCGTATTCATGTTGCGTTCTTCCTCCGGCCCCTCAAAGACGATGTAGGCCACAAGGGCACAGTACAAGAGGGTTTCGGCTTTGGTCCAGAACTCGTCGCCCTCCTTGCCGTCGCCTTTGGTATTGGCGATCAGAGCAGTAACGAATTTCAAAACATCGCTTTCCGTCTTGATATAGGCCAGCGGATTGTAGTGCATGGATTTTGAAAAGTCGATACTGTTGAACACCCGCACCCTGTATTTCTCCCGTTGCAGAAACCGCCCGCACTGGTCGAGGGTTCCGCCCTTCGGGTCTACCACCACATACGAGGTGATATATGTAGACCCGGACGGCGTTTCCGAGGAGTTCACCAGCGAGTGGCAGGCCGCGGATTATCTGGCACAGGTCCGGAAAGAGGTGGCGGAACGGGATGCCGCTGACTGGCTGGCGGTGGAGCGGGCCAAGCTGCCGCCGCTGGAATACGCCATTGGGGACTGGTTCACGGTCTACTCCGAGGGCGCCGCCAAGGAGATCGTCCTGACCAATATCGGGGACGATGATGTTTTCTATGTCTATGCCGATGAGCCGGGGCAGGACCGGGTGTTCATGGACAAGGGGATGTTCGAGCATGGCCTGCGGAGCGGACTGATCCGGGACGCACAGCCGAAAGAGGCCGTCCAGACCGTTGCCAGCTATCGGAATGGCGAGGAGGCCATCGTCATCCAGCAGTACCCCAACGGGCAGTTCTACAACCACTACGGGTTCAATGAGCAGAGCCGCTTTGCCGTGGCAACGGTCGGCGGCTTTGCCTCTTTTGAGGAGGCGGAGGCGGCGCTCCGCTCCCACCGCCCCCAGGCGGAGCAGGTCATGGAGGGGCCGGAGGAAGTCCACGCGGAGCCTGTTTCTGGTACAGAACCGGGGCAAACGCCGGAGGATGAGACCCCGGAAACATTGGGGGGAGCAGCTACCCCGCCCACCCCCAAAGCGGAGGAAAAGGGCGTTACCGACACCCCCGCCCCGCAAGGGCCGGCCTATCAGGTGGGCGATACCGTCTATCTGGATGGCACCGCCTTTATCGTGGAGGAGGTCGGGCTGTTCGATGTCCAGCTCCGTGACCCCGCGCTGGCCTACCCCGTCCTCCGTGCCGAGAGCAAGGAGTGGCTGGAAAGCCTCCTGCGGAGGGATGAGCGCAACGCCAAATATCTGCCGGATGACAGGGCCGCAGAGGAAGAAAACCCCTTTGCGGATGTGGATAGATGGGCGGCGGACTACCAGGGCCAGACGGAGACGGCCATCGCCGCGCTGGAGCCGGAACAGCGGCGCATCGTGGACGCCATGCAGACGGCGGGGTTTTTCTATGACCCCCTTGCCAGCACCGCCCTGGAACCCCTGATCTTCCGTGCGGGGGAACTGCTGGGCGGCTATCCCACTTCTTTCAAGACATGGGACGAGGCGTATGCGTCCATTGACAGGGCCGAGCTGAAAGACACCCCCGGACTGCGGGAACAGGTCCAGGCGGTCCTCCACCCGGACGCAACTTGTGAGCAAAACGCGCACAAGTTAGATGCCGAGCCAGCTTCGGTGCAAGCTGCACCGAAGTCCGAGCCGGAAGCCACCGCCACCACCGAGACCGTCTACCCCGGCGACAAGAACGGCCTGCCCTTTGATGTGGTGGTAGAGAGGCTGCACTTCGGGGAGGCAGAACACAGCCAGCCGGAACAGGCGGCACAGCCCGCCGCCCGCAACTTCCGCATCACGGACGACCATCTGGGCGAGGGCGGGCCAAAGGCGAAGTTCCGGGCCAACATGGACGCCATCAACCTCCTGCACGAATTGGAGTTTGACGGCAGGGACGCCACCCCGGAGGAGCAGGAGGTCCTCTCCCGGTATGTGGGCTGGGGCGGCCTTGCAGATGCCTTTGATGAGAAAAAGGACAGCTGGGCGGGCGAGTTCAAGGAACTGTACGCCGCCCTCTCCCCGGAGGAGTACGCCGCCGCCAGGGCCTCCACACTGAACGCCCACTTTACCAGCCCCACCGTCATCAAGGCGATCTATGACGCCGTAGGACAGATGGGGTTCCAGACCGGGAACATCCTGGAACCCAGCATTGGCGTGGGCAACTTCTTCGGCCTGCTCCCGGAGGCCATGCAGGGCAGCCGCCTCTATGGTGTGGAGCTGGACCCCATCACCGGGCGCATCGCCCAAAAGCTCTACCCGGAGGCGGACATCAAGGTGGCGGGGTTCCAGACCACCGACCGGCGGGACTTTTTTGACCTCTGCGTGGGCAACGTCCCCTTTGGGGACTACAAGGTCAACGACAAGGCATACAACAAGCTGGGCTTTTCCATCCACAACTATTTCTTTGCCAAGGCACTGGACCAGGTGCGTCCGGGAGGCGTGGTGGCCCTTGTCACCAGCCGCTACACGATGGACGCCAAAAGCCCCGACGCCCGGAAGTATATCGCGCAGAGGGCGGAGCTGCTGGGCGCGGTCCGTCTGCCCAACAATGCGTTCAAGGCCAACGCCGGGACGGAGGTCGTCTCGGACATCCTGTTCCTGCAAAAGCGGGACCACCCTATCGACATCGAGCCGGACTGGGTACACCTGGGGCTGACGGACAGCGGCCTTTCCATCAACAGCTACTTCGTGGACCACCCGGAGATGGTGCTGGGCGAGCTGACCACCGAAAGCACACAGTACGGGCGGGAGGAATGTACCGTTGCCCCCATCCCCGGCGCGGACCTCTCGGAACAGCTCTGGGAGGCCGTCTCCCATATCCACGGCAGCTACCAGGCGGTGGAGCGGGACGAGGAGGATATAGCGGACGCCAGCCAGGGCAAGGATTGGCTGCCCGCCGACCCGGACGTGAAGAACCTCTCCTATACCCTTGTGGATGGGGAGGTGTACTACCGGGAGAACAGCGTGATGAAGCCCGTGGAGCTAAGCCCCACCGCCAAGGGGCGCATGGCCGGGATGATCGGCCTGCGGGAGATCGTGAACGAGCTGATCGCCTACCAGCTGGAGGACTTCCCGGACGAGGACATCCGGGCGAAACAGGCGGAACTGGGCGCCGCCTATGACGCCTTTTACGCCAAGTACGGTACCATCAATTCCAGCGCCAACGCCAGGGTGTTTGACGAGGACTCCTACTACCTCCTCTGTTCGCTGGAGAACATCGGGGAGGACGGCCAGCTGGAGAGCAAGGCGGATATGTTCACCAAGCGCACCATACGCCCGGAGCGGCACATCACCAGCGTGGACACGCCCAGCGAGGCGCTGGCGGTCTCCATCGGGGAGCGCGGCCGGGTGGACTTGCCGTTCATGTCCGGCCTGCTGGGTACGCCCGGTGAGTATGGGCGCATCACGGAGGAGCTGCGGGGCGTCATCTTCCGCGACCCCCGCGAGGCGTCAGCGGATGACCCTACCCGCGGCTGGCATACGGCGGACGACTACCTCTCCGGCGATGTCCGGGACAAGCTGGTGGTGGCGCGGATGGCGGCGGCCACCGACCCCGCCTACGAGGTCAATGTGGCGGCGCTGGAGCAGGCACAGCCCAAGGACCTGGACGCCTCTCCGAGATCGACGTGCGCCTGGGCGCCACATGGCTGGACAAGGACTATATCCAGCAGTTCATGGATGAGACCTTTGATACCCCGTGGCGGATGCGGGACGTGATCCAGGTGCAGTATTCCCCCACCACCGCCGAGTGGCAGATCACGGGCAAGAACGCCACGGGCCGCCACGATGTCATGGTCTATATGACCTACGGCACCGACCGGGCCAGCGCCTACCGCATCCTGGAGGACACGCTGAACCTCCGGGACATCCGCATCTATGACCAGGTTGAGGACGCGGACGGGAAACCCAAGCGGGTGCTGAACAAGAAAGAGACCACCCTTGCCCAGCAGAAACAGCAGGCCATCAAGGACGCTTTCCGGGACTGGGTGTGGCGCGACCCCCAACGGCGGGCGGACTTGGTGCGGACCTACAACGACCTTTTCAATTCCACCCGCCCCCGTGAGTATGACGGGAGCCATATCGTGTTCGGAGGCATGAACCCGGACATCACCCTGCGGGACCACCAGCGGGGCGCCATCGCCCATGTGCTGTACGGCGGGAACACCCTGCTGGCGCACGAGGTGGGCGCAGGCAAGACCTTTGAGATGGCGGCCTCCGCGATGGAGGCAAAGCGGCTGGGGCTGTGCCAGAAGTCCATGTTCGTGGTCCCCAACCACCTGACCCTCCAGTGGGCCAGCGAGTTTTTGCGGCTCTACCCCAGCGCGAAGATACTGGTGGCGACCAAAAAGGATTTCGAGACGGCCAGGCGCAAGAAGTTCTGCGCCCGGATCGCCACCGGGGACTATGACGCCGTTATCATCGGCCATTCGCAGTTTGAGAAGATACCCCTTTCCGCCGAGCGGCAGGAGCGCATCTTGCAGGAGCAGATCGACGAGATCACCGACGCCATAGCCGAGATGAAGGTCATGCGGGGCGAGAACTTCACCATCAAGCAGATGGAAAAGACCCGGCGGACGCTGGAGGCGCGGATGGAGAAACTGCAAGCCGCGGAGCGCAAGGACGATGTTATCACTTTTGAACAGCTGGGCGTTGACCGGCTCTTTGTGGACGAGGCCCATGCGTTCAAAAATTTGTTCCTCCACACCAAGATGCGGAATGTGGCGGGGCTTTCCACCTCCGAGGCGCAGAAGTCCTCGGATATGTTCATGAAGTGCCAGTATATGGACGAGCTGACCGGCGGCAGGGGCGTCATCTTCGCCACGGGTACGCCCGTGGCGAACAGTATGACCGAGCTTTACACCATGATGCGCTACCTGCAGCACAGCATGCTCCAGCAAAAGGGGCTGGCGCATTTTGACCAGTGGGCCTCCACCTTTGGCGAGACCACTACGGCGATAGAGCTTGCCCCGGAGGGGACCGGCTACCGGGCGAGGACCCGGTTCGCAAAGTTCTTCAACCTCCCGGAGCTGATGGGTATGTTCAAGGCGGTGGCGGACATCAAGACCGCCGACCAGCTCCACCTCCCCGTGCCGGAGGCAAAGTTTGAGACCGTGGTGGTGCAGCCCTCGGACATCCAGAAAGAGATGGTGGCGGACCTTTCTGAGCGGGCCGCCGCCGTCCACAACGGGAATGTGGACCCCTCGGTCGATAATATGCTCAAGATCACCTCGGACGGGCGCAAGATCGGCCTCGACCAGCGGCTGATAAACCCGCTCCTGCCCGATGACCCAGGCAGCAAGCTGAACGCCTGCGTCCAGAACGTCCTCCGCATCTGGGAGGACGGGAAAGAGGACCGGCTGACCCAGTTATTGTTCTGCGACCTGTCCACCCCCAAGGGGGACGGCACGTTCAACGTGTACGAGGACATCCGGGACAAGCTGGTGGCCGCTGGCGTCCCTGCGGGGGAGATCGCCTTTATCCACGACGCGGACACGGAGGCCAAAAAGAAAGAATTGTTCAGCAAAGTCCGCACCGGGGAGGTCTGTGTCCTGCTGGGTTCCACCCAGAAGATGGGCGCGGGGACCAATGTGCAGGACCGCCTTGTGGCAGTCCACCACCTGGATGTGGGCTGGCGCCCCGCCGACATGACCCAGCGCAACGGGCGCATCATCCGGCAGGGCAACAAAAACAAACAGGTCCAGGTGTTCCAGTATGTGACGGAGGGGACCTTTGACGCCTACCTCTACCAGACATTGGAGAATAAGCAGAAGTTCATCTCGCAGATCATGACCAGCAAGTCCCCGGTGCGCTCCTGCGATGATGTGGACGAGCAGGCCCTCTCTTATGCGGAGATCAAGGCCCTGTGCGCCGGGGACCCGCTGATAAAAGAAAAGATGGATCTGGACATTGATGTGGCGAAACTGAAAGTCCTCCGGGCCGACTACCAGAGCAAGCACTTCCGGCTGGAGGACCAGCTATTGAAATACTTCCCCGCCGAGATCGAGGCACAGCAGAGCCGGAACCGGGGCTTTGAGGCGGACATCCAGATGGTGGCGGCGCACCCGCTCCTGGAGGAGGGCTTTGTGGGTATGGAGGTCGGCGGCAGGCATTACGCGGAAAAGGCGGAGGCCGGGGACGCTCTCCTTGCCCTCTGCAAGGAGACCAAAAGCACGGAGGGCATCCCCATCGGCAGCTACCGGGGCTTTGCGATGGAGCTTTCCTTTGACACGTTCTCCAAGGAGTTCCAGCTCACCTTGAAAGGCGAGATGAGCCACCGTGTCAGCCTGGGCGCGGACGCACGGGGCAACCTGACGAGGCTGGACAACGCCCTGGCCGGCATCCCCGGACGGCTGGAAAAAGGCATCGCACAGCTTGAGAACCTGCAAAACCAGCAGGCGGCGGCGCGGGAGGAACTGAAAAAGCCGTTCCCCCAGGAGGCAGAGCTGGCGGAAAAGAGCGCAAGGCTGGCGGAGTTGGACGCCGCCCTCAGCATGGAGGACGGTGCGGAACAGGGGGAACGGGAGGAGGCCGGCGAGGAAGTCGGTGATGGTGAGCGCCTCTCTGTGCTGGCGGACCTGAAGAAACGGGCGGCGGAGATCGAGCCGGACAAGAAGCCCGGAAAGGCGCCAGAGCGGGGATAAAAAAAGACGAGGAACTGAAAATCCGTATCTCCCTGGAAGATAAGGAGCGCATCCGTGCCAAGATGGAGGAGGCCGGCATCCTGAATATGAGCGCCTATGTCCGCAAGATGGCGCTGGACGGTATCTGCGTGAAGCTGGACTTGCAGGAGGTGCGCCAGCTGATCGTCCTGCTCCAGCGGTGCAGCAACAACCTGAACCAGTACGCAAAGCGGGCGAATGAGACTGGGAGCGTCTATGCCGCCGACATTGAGGATTTGCAGGCCCGGCTGGAGGAGATTTGGGAGCTGTCCAGACAGTCCCTTGCCCGCCTTGCCAATATTCGGTGATGGCGGGGGCCTCAAAAATTTAGCAAAAGGGCGCGGAGCAGTCCGCGCCCTTTACATACCCGGCATCCTTTCCGGATGGCCGCTCGGCGCGGTAAACTGTACTCAGAAAACAGGAAAGGACGGGAAACAGATATGAGGCTTTTGAAACTCCCTTTGAAACTGCTGGCGCTCCCCTTGATGCTGGCCCTCTATACGCTCCATATTGTCGGGAAACTGGCGTCCCACATCTCTGCTTATGTTACCGGGCTGTTCATGCTGGTCGTTCTCGTCTGCGGGGTCGTTCAGGTTTTTCAGCATGAGTGGCTGAATGTGGCGATCCTGTCCGGCATTGAGGCAGTCTGCGTGGCGCTCCAATTTTCCGCCATGTTTCTGGCGGAGCTGGCCGGTGAGTGGGCTGGCGGCCTTGGGCGTTCCTCCACTCGTAAACTTTGGAAAGGATGGGGTGAAGATGGATTTTCCGAAAAACGAAGCCCAGGCCGTGCTTGCCTGGATGCGGGAGCAGATGTACGGGGATGTCACGACCGAGTGGACCTATGGGAATGAGCATGACCGTATGTACGAGGCGGCGGATTTTCTGAGAGGGCTGCTGTTCCGGGAGGGCGGCGGGGAGGACACCTGCGAATAAGACAATTTGATAACCAGCGCACAGGGAGGCCGGCGTTTTGCCGTTCCTCCCTTTTTCCATGCCCTTTTACATACCGAAGAAAGGGGGCATGAAGATGAATTTATTTGAGGCGGTCAAGGACGCCATACCCACAAGGACGGCGGCGGAGCATTACGGCATCGAGGTCAGGCGCAACGGCATGGCCTGCTGTCCGTTCCATGAGGACCGGAACCCCAGCATGAAAGTGGACCAGCGTTTCCATTGTTTCGGCTGTCAGGAGGACGGGGATGTGATCGACTTTGTTGGCAAGCTGTTCGGCCTCGGCCCCAAAGCGGCGGCGGAAAAGCTGGCGGAGGACTTCGGGGTGTGCTATGACAGGATGCCAACGTGGCAGCCGCAGAGCCGTCCATCCGTCATTTCCAAACTGGCGGCGGCGCAGGAGTACCGCAAAAAGGAAAATCGGTGCTACCGGGTGCTGTGCGAGTATTACCATCTCCTCCAGGACTGGAAAGAGCGGTACGCCCCGCAGCCGACAGATGAGGACTGGCATCCCCTGTTCTGTGAAGCCTTGCAGAAGATCGACTATGTGGAGTATCTGCTGGACGAGCTGATCTCCGGCACACTGGATGAGCGGACAGCCATCGTCAAGGAAAAGGAGAAAGACCTGGCTGGGCTTGAAAAGAAGATCGCCACTTTTTCCGGCAGCAGAAAAGACAATCCGCAGAGGGGCCGTATCTGGGAAAGGGGACGGAACGCACGATACCCGGAGGAACTGGCGATGTAAAAAACGGATCGAGGGAGGTGGGCTATGGCGGCGATACGGCTGATCCCCCTGCACATCAACAAGGGAAAATCCATCGCACAGACGCTTTCGGACAGGACGGACTATTCCAAGAACGAGGAAAAGACTGAGGGCGGGAAATATATCTCCAGCTATGAGTGCGACGCCCGGACAGCGGACGAGGAGTTCCTCCTGTCAAAGCGGCAGTATGAGCAAATGACGGACCGCCGCCAGGAGCATGATATTATCGCCTACCAGATACGCCAGTCGTTCAAACCGGGTGAGGTCACGCCGGAGGAGGCGAACCGTATCGGGTATGAGCTGGGGATGCGCTTCACAAAAGGGAAACACGCTTTCATCGTTGCCACCCACACCGACCGGGCGCACATCCACAATCACATCATTTTCAATTCAACATCTTTGGACTGCACCCGGAAATTCAAAAACTTCTTCCTGTCCAGTTTCGCTCTGCAACGGGTCAGCGACCGGCTATGTCTGGAACACGGCCTTTCCATCATAGAGCCTCGCCCCTACCGGGAGCGCACAAAGCGGACAGAGTACCCCAAGCGTGTCACCAAACGGGACGGGGTGCGGGCCGCCATTGATGCGGCGATGCAGAGAAAGCCAAAGGACTTTGAGGAACTGATCTCCTTTCTTGTGGAGGCCGGGTGCGAGTACAGACCGGGCAAGCGGCCATCCATCCGGGTCAATGGGCAGGACCGTTTTTCCCGGTTCAGTTCTCTGGGTGAGGGCTACACCGTTGACGATCTGAAAGACGCCCTCTCCGGGAAACAGAAAACCCGGACGCATGGGAAAAGCCAGCAAGTCCACGACAAGAAGTTTTCTCTGCTCATTGACATTCAGGCAAAGTTGAATGAGGGAAAAGGCGCTGGATACCAGCGGTGGGCAACGCTCTTTAACTTAAAGCAGATGGCGCAGGTCATGTGCTTTTTGCAGGAGAACGAGATCGACGACTTTGACGAACTGGCGGCGAGGACGGATGCGGCGGTCTCCCAATTCAACGGGTTAGGCGATTCCATCAAGGCGGCGGAACAGCGGCTGCAGGAGATCGCCGCCTTGAAAAAACACATCATCAACTACTCCAAGACCAGGGAGGTCTATGTGGCCTACCGCAAGGCGGGGTATAACAGAAAATTCTTTGAGGAGCATCGTGAGGCCATCACGCTCCACAAGGCGGCAAAGGAGGCTTTTGAACAGCTTGGCTTGCAGAAGCTCCCCCGCATCAAAGAACTGAACGCCGAGTATGCCCAGCTGCTGGAGCAGAAAAAGGCGGCGTACCCGGCCTACCGAAAGGCACGGGCGGAGATGCAGGAGTACCTTGTGGCGCAGAAAGTGGCGGCGGTACTTCTGGAAAAAGAAAAGGAACAGGCGGCTATGGAGAAGCGGCGAAAACAGGAACAGCAGACCAATCAGCACAGGTGACTTTGCGGGGGCTGGCTTACATCAAGGTGTAGGCCAGCCCCTTTTTTCTTTTTCCGGCAAGGCCGGGACTGCCGCTCTCCGACTCTCCAAGGGGCGCAAGCCCCGCCTTTCCCGGCGAAGCAGGGATAACAGCATTCGGGAACCGAATGCGTGGCTCCACATCGAAGATGTGGTTCAAGGGGTTTGGGGTGCTACCCCAACAAGCAGAAACTGCGGTTTCCGGCAACGCCGGGAACCGCAGTTTCGAGTCTTTGTGGGAACAAAGACATTGCTTGCCCCTTGTATCAGGAATTCCTGATACTAACGGTTATCAGGAAATTTATGTAATCAGGAATTCCCGAAAAGAAGCAAGAAGTCAAGAGGATTTCCCCGCAAAAATTTCCTGATTACATTTTCTGACTCTCAAGTTCTTGGCTTGGTTTACCTCGATAGCCTTTCCTGTTTTTCCTGATTACGGAGAAAGGGCGCAGCATCATTCTCGTAGTAAAGCCGCGAGGACTTTTTCACTATTAGCCATGTATTACTGCCTCAATTATAACTATTATGTGACGTTAAAGAGTAGCCAGCGTAGAATTTTATGGGAGCCATGTAATCAGGAAATATGGGCTTAGAATGTATTCTTGAGATGATGAGAATCCGGGAATAGACAAAATGTAATCAGGAATTTTCAGCGCAAGTAACCAGTTAAGTCCTTGCTTCTTGGACAGAATTCCTGATTACAAGTTTTTCCTGATAACCAAGTAGTGAAAAACTTATACCTCGCTGAACACTTTAGAAAAAATCAACTTGGTAAACATATCGTCTATCTGTTTCGCAATCCGTTTTGATTCTATCAGTGTTCCAAGTTCTATATTACCTTGTTGACCATGATAAGACAGATTTGCAGAAGTTATTAAGGTCTGCTGCTGGTCAACTGAAATGACCTTCGCATGAAGAGCCGCCATCCTATCATCTTCCTGATAATAATTATAGATTTTCAAGAATCGCCCTTTGTAACGAAGTATCTTATCGAATCCAGGCTGCTTGTCTATATCATTCACAAAGAACTTCACAAAGACTCCGCGCTGACTTTTCTCAACGATTGTGTCTACCAAGTCTGAGAAATAGGATGATAAGGAGTATCCCGTTATAAGGATGTTCCTTTCCGCATCATTTATCATCGATTGAACCACATTCATCGTAGTCCGCGCTTTGATGGCGAAGGACGGCGGTGCGGTTACAACAAGAGAAACTTTGTCTCCGTCCTGCATATCCATAGCACCTGAAATGATGCCTATTATTTCCTCGCATTGAGTATCGGATAATTCGGGAAAGCGTTTCTTAATAAGCGAAACTGCATTTGAAGTTCCGCTTGAAGCATCACCCTTTATCGTATTAAACAATATCTCTCTGTTTAAATTTCCACCTGGCATAATTCGTTCACCAACTCCTTAAAGTATGAGCACTCTTCACGACTTGGAATCGGAACGACAAGCCCGCGGTCAAGCATCCTGTTTCCATTCTCACAGGCCGTTTCAGATATCATGCAGCAAGAGTGGCAAACCGCTCCGTTTGAGTTTTTCCCGGCAGGAAGATTACTCATGCACTCAGGATCGTTTGTACAAACAAGTGCCTCCTGGAATGCATCTCTCATAAGGTTTGTCATCTGGTCAACGGTTCCAAGCTCTACCAACCCTCCAAGAGACCCTTCTTTGTCTGAGCTACCCGTGTACAGAAGAATGCCTGACATCTTGTCGCCAAAGTAAATTCTCTCGCGAATAGCCGAAGATGAGTAACCGGAGGACATAGACATCTGCTTTATCATCAAGTGGGCAAAGGTATGCATAAGCACATAGACGGCATTTCTAACGACCGTTATCGTCCATCCCTTTGACTCACAGAATTCACGGTAAGAATCCGAGTATTTCTGCGACAGACCTTTCACTGCATCAGAGTTCAGCCACTTAGCAAGAGTGTCTTTATTGAACTCAATGAAAATTCCTTCACCATTCACCTCTGCTGCAGGAAGCCACCGCTCGTTCTTACCCTTACTGAGAGATACAACATTCGGCTGCTCGTCAGAATCAGGGTCTGGTGCATCCACTCGGGTAAAGCCGAGTAGCACCCGCACCTCTCTGAGTCTTGTAACTCTTATGATTCGGCTGAAGTATTTACCAAGGTATCCCGGTAACGCATCTTCTTCAGCTTTGAAATGCTTCTTGTTAGATTCATAAGCTGGATAGTTATAATGTGTGATGGCGTTATATTCCATCTGCTTGATCTCGGTGAATTCCTTAATGTTGCTCATGCGGCGTGCAAGAGCCTCATCAAACTCATCTCTCGAATAAGTAGAGAAATACATTTCATAAATCTTTGTAACGCCATCGTCCCCCATGAGCTGTTTCGCAAGTTCGATGTCACGAAGGTGCTCATCAATCAGATTATATAAGGGATTGATCCAAGGCGGGATGGAGATGGCACTTCTGCTTACGGCAAAGTACACATTAGAGGCACCGCGCTGTGATGGAATAATATGCTTATGGCATTTCTGATTTTTTACGTTCGGGCGGAAAGGATGATGTCCAAGGCAAGCCACTCCGTCAAAATTATCCCGCTGTGTCGCTCCACTCATACTCCTTTTCGCACCGCAGGAGCATTCCACCCACATATCGGCAAGGGTGGAGGTGTTTCCTGTCGAGTACATCTTCAAGGTTCCGTTGCAGTCTGAATCTCCTCTATGCACCCACCACTTCCACGGGAAATCAGACATATGTCCGTCTTCGCAGATTGTTATAAAACGCGAAGGATAGGCAGGACGATGGCACTCCGGGCAGGTCACACCATATTTCAGATATTTATCTAGGTCAAAGTTCTTCCGGGCGTCAAACAGTCTGCCGCATCTTAAATTGGAGCAAACGTGCCAGTATGGGAAAGTGACCACAGGAATATCACCTGCGAAACTTGTCCGCGGCATATAGAAGCAATCGACTCCAAGGTACGATGCAAGCCGACCATCAATGACTTTCTGACCTTTCTGTTTCCAGTAGGAGATATCAAGAATCGTCACAGAGTCCTTGACAGCATCGACTACGGAACCGGGCCCGAAAGTTGTAATTATCTGATTCGGACGCAATTCTCCGAGTTTATTATTATCAAAAGCCATATCATTCCTCCGTGTAATAGAACATATTGGCAGAGCTTTCAACTTCACGCATGGAGCGAAGTGTCGCTTTCTCGTTATCATTATGAGGCTGGTCATACGGATTCATCAGCCTGTTATACCTTTCGGTTCCAACAACATAATAACGAAGAGGCTTAGTCTGCGCCGCCTGCAGTTTCCACCAATCAATAAATCTGTCTATCTCTTCCTCCGCATCTGCTCTCGCAGAAGGCTTTATGATGTTGAGCCGGTCAAGAATGAGTTTTTTGACTGATTCAATCTGCTCTGCGGTTAACGAGCCGATTGCCGCTGCATCAGGATTGTTTGCCATGTTCGGGAAATTAAGCCTGATAGCGGAGATCACCAACGCATGAAGGACACGATCTCTTGCTCTTGCTGAGAACGGCGTGGCGGTGGTGCCTTCTACGAACCTATACAGCTGAGAGTGGTATCCGGTAAAGTTTTCATAATGCGACAAGTCCCTCGGACGGTATGCATTATAAAGTGTTACAACAAGTCCGGGGAATGCACGTCCGATTCGGCTCGTCGCTTGGATGTATTCTGAATTCTGCTTAGGCTGACCGGTCACGACCATGAGTCCGAGACGGTCAACATCCATACCAACGGCTATCATGTTCGTTGCGATGGCCGTATCTAGGCATTCCTTGGAATCGCAGGTAGTCTCCAGCTGATTCAGTTTTTCGGGAATCTTATAGGAGGACATACGAGAGGTAATCTCAACATTGTGGTTAAGATACCGTTGCTTGTCCAATCCATACTTGTTCTTGATTCTATAGATTCTCTTCGGAATATCGTCTTGCAGAAGACGGACAGCACCGCCAAGTTCTCGGATACTGTTGAAATAACCGACGAGAGAATAGTATGGATCAATCACATCCTTGTATTCGTCTTGGAGAGAAAATGTATATGCAGCTTGGAGAATGATAGCGTACACGCGCAGCAATGCCGTCTTTACAGATTGTCCCGGAGCGCAAACACCGACATACTTACGGAACGGATCGGTTTCAACTGGGATTTCCTTGATAAAGAAACTGTCTCCAATCTCAAATCCGTTGGGCGGAAACTGCGTAGTATTCTTTCTCGCATAAAGGCATCTCGTCTGCGCCTCCGCATTTTTGATTGTCGCAGTAGAAACTACATACTTAGGCTTGATTCCATCATGAATGCACATATCCTCAATGATGGTCTCATAGGCGCCATACACAGTTCCCAGCGGTCCTGTAATCAAGTGCAGCTCATCCTGGATGATGAGTTCCGGCGGGAGAAACGGGCGTATATTTGTGATTGTGGACGCAGGAAGTGATGCGGTTTTATTGTGCCTGCCATGTTCTGCACCAATAGCCACATACCCATCCCGACTGCATTTTCTGTCAACACGGCCGAATAATGCATTTGTGTTTACATCCCAAGGCAAACGGGCAAATTTGTCAACAGTAGAAAGTATAATCGTCGGGCACTTTGCGTAAATCTCCTCGTCCACCAGATAAACCGGGATAGGAATCCTGTCGTTCTTATAGCGATAAAACTGGCAGTCCTTATCGGAACAGAAAATCTCGATGGACTTTCTGTCAGAATCTATGTTGAAGTTCTCTTCCTTCAGCGGCTTACCGCAGAACGGACAGGTTATAAGCTGCTTGTACACATGGTTTCGTGCGCTTCTCGCGGCGTAAGGGTTCTCAGGTTTCTCATTGAACTCTTCAAATTTGTTCGGAGTTACACCGCCACCGACCCAGAACCCTATGCTGATAGGTTCCTTTCCGAACAGGGGATAAGTCTGTCTTCTGATCATTTCAGCAGCAAGCACCATCTTGGTAATACGGTCTCTCTGCTGCGTGGTAAGAAGCCGGAGCGTATAACGGAGCATAACCGTTACGCCGCCATCAAGATTATATTCACCATCGTTTGTTGCTCTGAGCCTTCTGTTTGCGATAACGAATGCCATAAGGCCGAGATATGCCTCAGTCTTGCCACCGCCTGTCGGGAAATAAAGAAGGTCAACAACCTCTCGATCCTTGTGTTTTGGATCGACAATTCCTGCAAGGTTTATCAGGATAAACGCAATCTGGAAAGGTCGCCATCCGAAGTTGTTATCCGGATTCTTCGGATTAACAAAATCTTGGAAATTGCACTCAATTCCGGCTCCATGCTTTTTAGCGTAGTTCTTTATGCTGTTCTGCAAGAAGATTACACGATTCATAAAGCAGAATGCCTCAAAGGAGGTATCGTCTGTCTCAATAATATGAATGCCTTCCCGGATACGTGCCAGAGCATCCACGCAGCGGGATATCACCTTGTTTCCAATCTGCTCTTTAAAATCGGCATCGCTCATTTTTGCATTGTCGCGAAGGTTCTTATTAATCCAGTTTTCGTATGAATCAGCAAGCGTATTCAGTTTGCCGATTGTCTCTGCCTTTTTGGATTTTACTGACATCATGCAGGTAGAGAAATAGAACCCGTCAAAGCCGTCCAGTGCTGCGCTGACTCCCGGAAATTCATACTCCGGGATGAACGCCGATTTCACGGATGTAGTTCTTCCGTCAACTGGAGTATCCCATACGGCGGCACATCCGCGCCCACGTCCCATGATCGGACGCTGCTCGAAGTAAAACTCATCCGCAGCGAGTATCTTCCTGCATATATGCTCCGCTACAAACGCAGCAGAGCTATCCTTGGCATATGCCTTGATTTCCACTTGGAACATAATTCCTTCGGCAGCATTTGCAGGATTCTTCCTCTTGTTAATCACATAAGCCGTAACAAGGGAATACCCGCCTTTCAAAGGAATGCGGGATACATGAACGTGAACATTGGAATCACAGACAAGCTGATAGTCCTTTGTGCGCGTAAAGTCTGCAAATTTCACATGAATCGTCTCTTGCATAGGATGGCGGGTATAAATAGCACGGCTATGTTCCTTCTCGTCTTTACCTATGTATTTTTCGGATGACTTCACATAGTCTCCCCATGAAACATCCAGATTGATTTCGTCAAGGCTGCTATCAACATAAAAACTGATACCAATGGATGAAGGCAATTGGAAGTGTGTGGTGGAGATAGGCTCATTATCATCCTCTTCACCCGCAGTGAAGTCTTCGCCATCTTCGTAAGCCATATCTGCATCGATTTCCTGCTCACCGGCGCTGGATGAATCCTCGTCATCACTTTGCACATCGAGCATTCCGACAAGGTATGCGTACCAAGGATTCTCCTCAAGCACCTCTTCCTTGTCTCTGGGACCGATGAGGTCAGTTCTTATGGCTTCTATGATTTTCTGCCTGACTTCCGAATACTTAAATCTGTCGGCCATTAGTCCTCCTCCTTCACGGCGTGTGCCGTACCAAGTGTATACTTGCACGTATTGCCGGGATGAATATTGTCATCTGAAATGAGTTTATATTCCCAAGTCTTATGATCCGGGTCTGCTGTCGAAGCAAAACGACACCATTTTATGCCTTCTCTGGCTTTGGAAACGACTTCTTCCGATGTCACTTCATTCAGAGCCTTTACCTCAACCATGAATTTGCCAGTAGTGGTCTCCACAAGAAAATCCGGATTATATTGCTGCCCGGCTTTCCAGAACAAGCCCAGCTGATTCAGGGGCGGCTTAATCCAACGGATAACATCCGGGTCTTCCTCCAAGATAATAGAGAAAAGCCGCTCCGTATCACTGTCAAATGCATTCGCCGGATAGTACGACTTCTTATACCCGGTGAAAAGATACTTCTTGATGTTGCTCTTATCAGAGAAAGGTTTATCAAACCTGACCTTGCCGTCCTCCTTTACATTTTTCACAAATTTGCGGAACAGAATGAGGTCCTTTTGAATGATATGGACATCCTGCGTCTTCCTGTCCATGTGTTCGTAAATCTGCTTACGAATGTCGGAAACGATGAGAGAAGCATAACGGCGGACAATTCGTCTCTGGTTCTCCTCATCGCTAGGGATCTGGCCGAGATACTGTTCAACCACGTCAATAACAAAGTCAGCATCGTCATAGGACAGCTCGCTGATGGAGTCCAGAAGCATACACGCCAGCGTATTCATGGCATCGTTGACTTCTAGAATCTGTGCATCCACGACAGAAAGAAGCTGCTGATTGATAGCATCAAAACGCTCGATTTTTGCCATCGCAACCTCAAAATCAGCGATGGTGCGCTTCACTTCAAAACGGTTAAACTTAACCTCCGAGGTAGTCTGTACGAGGATTTTGGGTACAGAGATAGCTTTTGCCGAATACTCGGACACCGCTTTTACAAACTCTTCCTTGCTCATCGGCTGCTTTCCGGATTTCGCTGGTGTCTGTGCCTGATCAGCTGCTGGAGTTTCGGTCGAAGGTGTTTCCGGCACCATATCCGGCTGCAAGTCAAACAAGGTCAGCTGGCCAGGGTCAGCATCCTTATCCTTGCCTTTACGCTGAGAAGCCATAAAGTTCTTTACATATTCTTGGTAGATTTCAAGCTGTGTTTTCGGATTGCTCACCTCTGTAAATGACTTAACACCTGATGCGGTAAAAGCAAAATCCAGCAGAGAAAGCTGCCCGTCATCAACGCTGCTTGATACACCGACAGATTCAGTCGGCTCAACGGTCGTTTTATCGAGGTCACGGTAGCGGAAGATATCGCTGCTCTTAATCTCGCCCACCAGTTCTCTGTAGTGGTCATGTGCAACGATATCCAGCGTGTCTAAGTCCTCATTGCCGGTCTGCTCACCGAAAGGAAGTCTTAATCCACGACCAATAGTCTGCATGGCGAGGATATCACTCTTCGCAGCATTCAGAGGAATAATCGTAAACAGGTTATTAACATCCCAACCTTCCTTCAGCTTGTAAACGTGCAGAACGATTTCTATCGGGTTTGAGGAACTCTCTATAGAGAGCAAAAGCCGGATGTTTTCGTCTGATTCCTCGCCTGTCTGCTTTGAATGTATCTCGATAACCTTGCCCTTGTATTTGCCGCTCAAGAAACTGTCGCTGTCAATCAGCCCACGAATTTTCTTGGCGTGGTCGGTATCCTTGCAGGCAATCAGAACAATCGGCTTTACATAGTCCAGACCGTTTTCACTGCAGTACTCACGCAGCACAGACTTTCTGTGTTCATGAAGAGTTAGACCGTCGCGGATCTTCATCTCCTCGATGTCATCCTGGTTATAGCCTGCCATGTTGGAACGTCCCATAACGACAGGAATCTTCAGATATCCCTCGACCGCACCACGGGCAAGATCATACGCATAGATGACGTTTGAGGTGGTCTTCGGTGTAGCCGTAAATTCCAAGCCGAGAACAGGTTTCAGATAGTTGATTGCCTTCATGGACGCGGGAGCATAGTAGCGATGCGCCTCATCCATGCAGATAACCAGATCATCAAACTGCGCCAGCACATCGGCAAACGACGCGCCGAGTGTCTCTTTGAACTTATGGAAATTGAACTGCGTGTCCGTCTTGCTGTTGAAGATTTTTCCAATGTTAAAGATGAAAAGTTGAATCTCAGAGGTCTTCTCAATACGGAGAGACATCTGCTCAAACTTCACGGGGTAGGTATCATAGTTTTCTCCATCGTAAACCTTCGGCTTACCCATTTCCGCCTCAAGTCCTTTGAAGATATACTTCGGATGGTTCGGATTGGACTCCTTGCGCAGCTTGTCATAAATCGTATTTCCTGGTGCAAGGATGAAGAAGTGCTTATAGCCCTTCGTCTTATAAAGATAATAGATGCTGGCACCCATCAGACGTGTTTTTCCGATACCTGTAGCCATAGCATAGCAGAAGGAAGGGAAGTCAAATCCCGATTTCACCGTGCGCTGTTTTTCGCAGTATTCCGATGCAGCTGCCTCGACCGTTTCCTTATTGTCCTTCCTGTAGTCACAGTGTGAACTGATGGCGTCAAGGTAAGAGAGAGCCTCCTCCTGCGGAGTTCTCAGGCTCATTGCGTATTTGATCTTATTTACTATCTCTGACATTACTGTACCTCGCTTTCAAAATCGCACTTCTCCAACAGATCCTTCGGAATCTTCTTGACCTCGATGTTGTCCGGCAGAACCATGTCGGACTGTATCTTAGTACCGTAAATCAGGAGAGACTGACCTTCGGCAAGGTGCGCGGACAGCGATTTTATATATCCAGCATTGATAAATTCCGTGGTGATATGAATGTACCGCTTCTCCGAGGAATGACCGTGGAAAGCATCCTCCGGTTTATAGCGGAAGCCCTCAATCTTGCAGATAGCCTCGCAGAGCATTTCAAAAGTGTATGTGGGATTGATCTGGTAAATCGGCAGCTTGTCATTCTTCACAAGGAGGCTCGGTGCCAGTTCATAAAAGTGATATCCACCACCGCCTTGCCAATCAACAGCTTTTGTAATCCCTCCAGAATCGTTTCCATCAATTACACGATCTAATCTCGGCTTACAATGAGAATAGGCCTGTTCACCTAATTCAACACCAATCCATTTTCTATTTAATTTTGTTGCAACTGCCGCTGTTGTACCTGATCCTAAAAAAGAATCCAGTACCCACTCGCCCTCTGACGTAGTCATTTCTATAATTTGACGGACAAGCTGCTCTGGCTTTTTGCCACTGCCAAATTCAACGGAACCTTCCTTCGTCAAATTTTTCATCCACGCATTCATATCCCAATACGTGCCTTGTAAATCCTTCTTGTATAGTTCTCCATCTATCACTTCTGATGTATCTTTAAGCCAAACGAAGAGTCTGCATTTGTCACCTTTATAAAATTGTTCGTAGACTTTCCCTCTATTTTTACCTGTTTTCGGTACATATTCTATGGAAATCAAATCCTCCTTGATACCTTCTTCAGAGCGGTAGTCCATAACACGAGTCCTAATTGAACTCTGAGCATTAGTTGTTTGGAAGATGCTGATACCGTATTTTTTATAGGCATCCTTTTCCGTAATTCCGTCTCTGGTAGCTACCTGCTTTATAGAAAGCATCTCTGGATACTTTCGCAAATAGACCTTTATTTCATTCCCATCTCCATCCACAGTAGAACCATAGTATACTTTCTCTCCGGGATTAAGTAAAACTGTCGTGTATTTCCAACTCTTACCTTCCTCAAGATATTGCTGGACAAGCTCTGACATTTCTGTATATGAGTATGGACCATTAAATAAAGGTAGTAGCGAATACTCTTTTGCATAAGCTAAAATGTACTCACAGTTTTTCTTTAATCGTTTATCTTCTCCACCGCCAGAAACACCCGCAATATTTTTCATATTCACGGAAATCATATTGATGAAGTTGCCTCTGCCAAATATTTCATCACAGAGAACCTTTAGATACGCTTGTTCTTCATCGTCAATTTGGATCCATATTGTACCGTCTTCAGCCAGCAATTCTCGAAGCAATACCAATCTCTTCTTCATCATAGAAAGCCAAATACTGTGTTCCAGATTGTCATCATAGTATTCGAAGGCGCTCCCTGTATTGTATGGCGGGTCAATGTATATGCACTTAATCTTTCCCGAAAAATCCTGCTGAAGTGCCTGCAATGCTATAAGGTTATCTCCGTGAATGAACATGTTTTCGCTGGATGCGTCACCATAAGATTTGTCCTTATCTTCCAACAATATTCTGGGCTCGACAACTGGCTCCTCATATTTGCCAACCCATGTCAATTCCAATCTACCTGTTTTCTGCATAGTGCTCTCTCCTAAAACTTCAGAACGATGTTGACCAGCAATATCGGGCTAATATCGAACTGTTTATCAAATTCTGCGACTTCGCGTTCACCATCGGCTTTGAATTCATCACCCTTCTTGTGGAAGGATTCCTGCAGCTTTTCAAGAGTCTTGGACTTCTCCGCGATTTTCTTCCGTATGTCCATTTTCTCATAGAAATTATCCGAGGCTCGTTCCTGTTCCTTCAAGTCCTCGATCTCGGCATTCATTTCCTGATAGCTGGCAACGAGCTGCTCCATCTGGATTCGTTCCCAGTTCTCGATTTTCCTTCGGTTATATGCCTTGATGGGCTCCGACTGCGCTTGGTAGCGTTTCAGCATCTCAGCCGTCAGATTATCGTATACCCGCTGAAACTGCTTCATTTCCGAATCGGTCGGCGTGAAGTACTTCACATCCATGTCATCGATTTTCTCAAGCGCTCCAACAAGGTCAGTCTCGTCAAAGTCTATATATTCTCCGTTTTCGTCACATAGCAACAGCACCGGGAAGAGAAGCTTTGAGGAATCACAAAATCCTCCGACAAAAAGTGTACCGTGTGAGCCGAGGACGGCTTCTCCCCAATTGTCGACCTTCCAATAGTGCAGGTTACCGTCTACGTCCGGCTCATCGATATTGCTCCAGTATTCAACATCGCGCAAATATTTGTCGATGTCAGACTTCGTTTCGTCCAGCGCTTGTTCTTTTGCACCACTGCTTTCCGCAAGCAGGATAGAGCGAAGTTCCCTTGCTTTTTTATCTCGCTTGGCATTCAGCTTCCGATCCAACTTATCAAAAGCCTTTTTGAATTCGGCTGTCGTGTCACAGGTCTGATAAATCTGCAACACCATCTTTTCAAAGCTGGTTCCGGACTCCAAGGCACCGAGAGCAATATCCGACGCACCGAATACACCCTCGAATAGTTCAAACTTCTTTGACAGGATATCGTAGACACGCTGGTCTGCCGCATTCTGCGTATTCAGAAAATTGATGGCGACAACATCGTGTTCCTGCCCATATCGGTGGCAACGTCCGATTCTCTGCTCAATCTTCATCGGGTTCCATGGAAGGTCATAGTTTATGACTGTGTTGCAAAACTGCAGGTTCAAACCTTCGGAACCAGCATCCGTACAAATAAGGATCTTCGCGTTATTCCTGAAATAGTCCACTATGGCGTGCTTGTATTCCACGCTGCGACCGTAGTTTGCCTTGCCGTAATTCTTGACCTGCCATGTCCTGTATATTTCTTTTGTCATGGCATCATCGAAATCTCCATTGAAGAGGAGAATATCATCATCTTCATATCCAGACTTCCGTAGTTCAGCGGCTATGTACTTCTGGGTACGCTTTGACTCAGTAAAGATAACGACCTTCTGTGGGATATCCTGCTCACGCTGATATCCGAACGCAATTTCTATTGCAGACTTCAAAGCTGTGATCTTCGCATTTGTCTTGATGCGCTTGGCCACATCTATGATGATATTGACTTCGTCCAGTTCCGCTTGAATAAACTGTTTCTGAATAACTGTGTCTTCATCATCTACTTCCTCAAAGCCGGATTCATCAATCTCGTCCTCGACAAAACTCCAGAACAGATCAAAGCCTTCCTGTGCGCTTGCAGACTTGCTGCCCTCATACAATTTTTCGAGCCTTTTCTTCAAGACTTCAAAGGTCTCAATCAGAGCAAAACTCGATGACGCCAGTAGCTTACGGATTACCAAGATGATCAACCCACGGTTGGAGGTGGGGATGGAGTATAGCAAGTCCCTCTTCAAGAAGTCATTTACCCGTTGGTAAAGTTCAATCTCATCCTGCGAAAGGGCAAAGTCGACCGTTTTGCAGGTTCTCTTCTTGAAGTTCATGTACTTAGCCACATCCTTGCGGAGTGTCCGGTAAAGCACGGGAGAGAGCTCCCTTTTCAGATCAGCGTAGTCCTGTCCCTCAATATATTGTGAGTTAAAAACCTTCTCACTGCCAAAAATTCTCGGATCAATAAATGAGATCAGTCCGTGCAGATCAGTCAGCGAGTTTTGAAGAGGCGTGGCGGTCAAGAGAATCTTCGGTATTCCCTTTGACAGTTCATAGAGATTCTTAGCCCTTTTTGTCCCGTGAAAAACATTCCTGAGATTGTGTGCTTCATCAATGATGATGAAATCCCACTTAACATCTGGGAATCTCTTCATCAGTTTGGATGAATAGTCGTATGAGGTAAGCACAATCCTGACCTTCTTGTTGTCGTCCAGACGCTTGTGCCATTCCGATGCTTCCTTTTCTACGGTAAGCCTGTCAAGAATTATGGATTCCAGACCGAACTTATCATCAAGTTCCAGTTCCCATTGCTTTCTGAGAGAGGCGGGCAGAGCAATAAGTACCCGCTTTGCACCTGTTTCAAGCACATACTTCAGCACAAGACCGGCCTCAATCGTTTTACCGAGACCGACCTCATCAGCAAGAACGATTCCTCCCGTCTTCAAAGCCTGAATAGCTGCGCAAAAGGCATTGATCTGGTGTGGATTCAGTTCTATGTTGGCATCAAGAAGAAAATGAAACGGCGAAGCCTCAAGTTCCATCTTCTTGTATCTGCTGAATTGCTCAAGTAGCAGGTTACCTTCCATTAGAATCTCCCTCGTAAAGCTGTGCAAATATTCCCATAGCGATTCCCTTTGCCATCATTGGAGGAACTGCGTTACCTATCTGCACAAACTGGGATGTTCGCGGCCCCTCAAAGAAGTAGCTGTCCGGGAAGGACTGTATTCTTGCCGCTTCTCGGACGGTAATCGATCGGTTCTGTTTAATGTCAGGATGAATGAAATAATGACCGTCTTTTGAAAGGTGCGCCAGTATGGTATGGCAGCATGATTCATCGCCCTCAACAACCTTAAACCTGTCCGTGAAAGAGTGTCTGTTTTTATGTGTCTTTAACTCGTCCGGGAGGTCGTTGTAATTAAGGCGCTTGTGACCATCGTTCCACAATTCGACCGCTCGTCTGTAAATCTTGATATCCCGATCTATGTTCGGGCGACAGTTGTGGTGGGTCAGCACATCATCTTTCGTTCGTATTCCCGATTCCGTAACGTAGCTGCTTGCTTTTGATTTTGCATATTTATCGGAACTCTCACCGGGATGCAGCTTTGGCAGATCAGTAAAGAGGTCGTTTACAATGGCATCCGTTTTGATTTCAAGGAAATCAGGATATCTCAGACCGCTTTTCTTTAACCATCCCACAATTATCATCCTGCGCCTGTTTTGAAGGACGCCAAACGTATGAGCATTCTGTTCACGGCATTCTATTTCATATCCGACTCGTTTTAAGTATTTCTGAATGTTCTTCCAGGTTGCTCCGCCGTTAGCTGATTCAATTCCCGTGACATTCTCAAAGACAAACATACGAGGCTGGTAGCGTTTCAAGAAGCGCGCATACAGCTTATACAAGTAGTTGCGCGGGTCTTCCGCCATTGGAACTTCCATATGACTGCTTTGCGCTCTGCCGACAAGAGAATACGCCTGGCAGGGCGGACCTCCAACAATAACATCAATTTTATTGATGCCTCGTATTTTCATTATCCCGTCAATGGTTTTGAATATTGCCGGGAGTGTCTCGTCCGACATTGTTTCGTTTATTATGGTTTTTGTTATCGAAGCCGGAATCTGCTTCATAAAATCGTCACGGGTCATCTTCCCGGACACATATTTTTTATATAAACCGAGATTTTCTGTGCCCTTCAAATAGTAATAAGCACTTCTCGTTTCAAGTGTTTTAGACGCAAATTCATTCATTTCTACATGGGCAACAGGCTTGAATCCAGCCTGAAGGAACCCCTCCGAAAGCCCGCCGGCTCCCGCAAAAAGGTCAATGAAATTGTAGCTATATTGCGCATCAATATTTGGCATATAGTTTCCTCGTCATTCTTGATTATTAGACGGAGGGTATTGTTTCTCCCTCACTGGTCCCACTCGGTTTCTCCGGCGTCGGATCAGGAACGAACTCCATAATGTCAGCAACATCACATTTCAGTTCCTGACAGATTTTTGAGAGTACCTCTGTCGTCACATTTTCGTCTTTGGTGAGCTTGGCGAGTGAAGAAGAGCTGATTCCTGCTTTTTTTCGCAGATCAGACTTTTTCATCTGCTTATCAATCAGTAACTTCCACAGCTTGTTATAACTCATCTTCATTTTGTTTTATTCCTCCGTGTCCCATGACCTTCCATATAGTTCACAGTTATTAGTTGACAGTCTCAATACACAATTATCTTCAAGGATTTTCTGAGTTTCAGGTCTGCAATCTCCCTGCTTGTCATAAGCGATAAATATTTGCTTTTTGGTACTGTTGTAAATACGGATGATTCCATCTTCAATGTCTTTTCCGAGATTCTTAAACAGCAACGAATCGTGGGCAAGAGCCGGGAGCGCAGTTGTAAACAACACAGCCAAGTCGTAAACAATCATCCCTTTGTAATTTGAACCCGTTCCGGTATTATCCGGCGTTTCAAAATTGTAGCTGTTATATGCGTTAAAATGCACATGAGGCGGTTTCTTCTTTGATGTAAAAAGCGAGTCATTGAATTCTTTCATCTTGGCATTCAAGGTGTCCTCGATTTCCTGGAGAATATCCTCGATGCTTCGCTTCAATATTGCATCCGCGTTCGCCTTGGCCGCTTGCAGCTCGTTTTGAGTAAGGAATGCTTGGTTTTGGTTCTTGAGAGCATCAATCTCACCCTTTAGGGCGGAATGTCTGTCCAGAAATTCTCTTGAAATATTACCCACAAAACCAAGCTGCTTTATTTGAGAGTTGATTCCATCCAGCTGTTGTTGAAGAACTGATATTTCTCCCTCAATAACTGTTTTCTCATCTGCAAACTGTGCGTCCAGTATTTTGGCAAGTTTTTGATGGTAGCGTTCGACCTCATATAGCTTCCGCAGATTAACTCCGGGAAAGAACTCCTGCAAAGCGGTCATGTCCGCTTCAGTAGGATACAAACCATATTCCAAGCTCATGCTCACCAGACGCAGTTTCATCTCCTTAGAATGGATGGCATTCTCGATTGTCAGCCTTTCATTCGTTAGAGCAGCCTTTTTCTTATTGAGTTCAATTTCTTCCTCGGAATGTCCTTTTTCAGCCTCCTCCATAAGCGTAGCAAGCTGCAACTCCAGGTCGCGGATGATAGCAAGGTTCTCCTCGTACTTTTTCTGTCCCCCGACAAGATCTGAAATAAACTGATACCTTCTGGCTTCCTTGTATGCATCCAGTTTCTGCTTGTGTTCTGTCACATTGGCTTTGAACTCTTCAATATCTTTGAAACGATCAAATAAGGCTACGATAGACGAGATAGACTTGTCCATGTTCTGACCGGGGATACCTTGGAGCGGATTAAGTTCATCGGTGTTTTTCTTTCCATATATTCTGAAAAAACTGCTCAAAGCAATACGGAAAGACAGCCCAACAAAATCAAGATGATATTTCTTCTTAAGCCAAGTCGTGTATTCTTCCTTTGTGTACTGCCCACCGGTCAATTCATAGTTTTTATCGCAGATAAAAATCGTATTACTGTCACCGGTATTTCTGGCAAAAAAGAATTTTTCGCCATCAAACTCAAAGGTAAAGAAGATTGTATGATGACCTTCCTTCTTTACTCCATCACTCTTGATGTAGGTGTCGCCTCCAAAAACGAAATCAATAGCAAGCAATGATGAAGACTTGCCGATAGACATGGCTCCATCCTCTTTGCCGAGAACTACATTCAAGCCTTCCTTAAAGTGAATCGGAGGTCGCTCCTCACCCTGTTTTCTAAAGGCGGGAGATTTCATCTCTATAAGCATATGAACACCCCTCCTTCATCATTTAAGTCAGCAGCCCTCAACGCATACAGACAGTCCATTACAGAAATAAAGTCTGTAGAATCCTTCAGCGATGGCTTTATCCGTTCATACAGAACTTTCACTTCTACCGGACCATTCTTAATTTCATCCAGCACCAACGGTATAAGCGACAGAGTGCTGTTATTATAGGAATACAGTTTATTTGGCAATTGCATCGTACACCTCACACTTCGCTATGAAAAATGCCACGACAATCTGACAATAAATATCTTCTTGCAGGCTGACCTTATGAACCTTTTCGGATATCTCGTTGAAAATCTCAACATTCGTTTTCTTTGCTTTCTTCAACCGTTTATAGATAGCCCTCATCTGATCCTGTACTTCGTCGTAGTCTATTTCTCCACGCTTGTCAGCATTGGTGATGATTTCTTTCAGCGTGACATAGTAGGTATCAACATATCCTTTTACCGTGTTGAACAATGCGAGATTGTCATCCGGTACAAGTTTATCCCGAATATTTTTCGGATCAAGAGACGGATCAAGCAGGTCTTTTTCCTTCAGATTCTTAATTTTCGATATGACGCCGATTATTTCTTTTTCAAGAGGCATCCCATCCAAGAGGCGCATACTTTGTTTATGTGCGGTCAGTATTTTTTTGACACCCTGTAGCTCCTTGCACAGCCTCTTACTGTCATCAATTGAATATGTCGCATGACACATTGGACACAGAGCCAGAAGGTTATCAACTTTCGGCTCTTTATTCTTATCTATAAGCGCCACTTCGTATGAATACGCGACCCGGCCATTTCCTGCGACAGACAAGAGTTTGCCGCATCCGGGAAACGCACAGATATTATCAGCCTCATCTCGTAGATAATCGCCATACTTATATTTCAGTTCGTGAGCCTGCTGCATCAGTTTTTGTCTCTCAAGTTCCGTTTTAGGAACAAGCCCAGCTGCTCGGCGAATAATCTCTATAAAGCAGTCTGCCAGTTTCTCCGCAATATTACCTGCTGTTACAGTTGGATCATAACTTTTGTAATCGTCTGCAAGCAACGCTAAAACTGCGCTCGGTCTTGACTCAAGAGACTCTATAAACATCTCCGGTGATAGCTTATAGACAATGCTCTGAGCGAATTTTTTTGAAATATCACGCTTTGCATATGTGCGGAGCGTGTTTTCTTTTGTCATCTTTGACAATGGGTCTTTGGGCGTATCCCACTCATCCTCGGCAACATCAGTAATCATCGCAACCAAATCCCGAAAGAAGTAAGGTACATCCGAACCATTAGATATTCGATTTTTCATCATTGAAAAGAATTCCTTAAACTCCACGAATGTTTCTCATCCTTTCTCGGATTTTGTACCACGCTGAACCACGGTATACCAAACCATCCCCAAACCCGAATACCCCATTTTTTATAATGACATCAGCGTTGGGAACGATGCGACACCGGGCGCAAAACACGCTATTTGAATTATAGTGCAAAAGTGTCCGTTTGTCAAATTATTCGTTTGCGTTGTGGACATCTTGAGGCCATAAAGGACTTATTTACGGCGATAAGACCACTACGTGGACCTTTTCCAAGCTAACCCACCATTGGTACATCCATTGGCCCGGATGATCCAGTGCTGATGACAGGAAAATTTCATAACAACAGCTGCCTACTGGATAAGGAAGCTGCAATCCGGAATGGAGAAGTCAACTCTTTCAGGAATGCGGTTTAGATTTTTACGGCCGTTTTCAGCTGTTCTTAGGCTCTGCCTCCATTCCGCAAATGAATGGAGGCATTTTTATGAGCAAGTACCGCTGGTACTACGCTCGTTACCCGTGACCTCCGAATTTTGGAAACTGACAACTTTTCAAAATTTCGGAGGTTACAAAATGAGTTTTAATAACGGACTTGAGCGCAAGAAATTTGAGGCAGCGTGGAAGAAACTGCGCGTAGAGTATGCCGCTGCGGGTATGGGCAAAGCGGCAATTGATGCGATGTATCAGTTTGATGTGGAGATGTTCAACAGTGAACGGAGGTATGCGGAGCATACGCAAGGGATGCCGTACCAGCAGTTTGGAGATGACGGAGACGTTGCGGGTGACGATAAATCTGCTCTGCTGGTGAAGTTCTTCGATTCCCTTGCGGTGATGCCCAAGGACACAGACGAGACACGGAGGTATGGCTGGATGGATGAGATCGGTTCAGAGGCACTGTCTGCGGCTCTCCAGAATCTGTCCACAGAGGACATTGAGCTACTGACTCTCTATGTCTTTGATGGCTACAGTGTCACGGAGATTGCGGCAAAACAGAGAGTGGCCCAGCCCACCATCAGCAAAAAGCTGGCGCGCATCAAAAAATTTTTGAAAAAATTTTGATTGATGGCTATGGATCGGCCCTTCTCACCGGCTACTCCCTGAGAGGACAAGTTCTCAGGAACCTGACATGGGTGACGAGGATGCAGTTTCCTCAGGCAATTTGAAAACTGAATACACAGTCATCAGGAAGTCTTGGAAACAAGACCACGTTACTGTCTGGAATAGCCTGTGCAGCGGAGCGCCACGATGCCCAAAGGGTGGAGCGATCAATCCGACTGGAAATGCTAAGTTGCTCTTGGTTTGGCGATGACAACAGGCAGCGATAATGATACTTCCGTAACTCGCGGCCCGGCCACAAAGAAGGCGGGGAGGTTAGACGCCTATGAGAGCAGCTTCGCAAGCTGACGAGCCTGATGATTCCCACGGTTCCGGGGTGTCGAGGACAAATAGGGACTAACAACACGCTTTATGATTTTTCAAGGCCGCTCCATACGCTTTTACGCTGTAGGGCGGCTTTTACATACCAGAAGAAGGAGGTAATTTCCATATGGAAAACAAATTTCACGATTTTCACCGGGGCGAGATATACTTCGCCAGCCTAGACCCCGTGTATGGGCATGAGCAGGGCGGCGTCCGCCCGGTGCTGGTACTCCAGAACGATGTGGGCAACTACTACTCCCCCACGCTGATCGTCACGGCGGCGACCCGCAGGACTTTCAAGAAGCCCACCCAGCCGACCCATGTGGTGCTGGAGGATGCGGAGGGGCTTGACCCGTCCCTGTTCATGCTGGAGGTCATCCGCACCATCGACAAGCGGCGGGTGCGCGGCTATGTGGGCAGGCTCACTGAGGAGCAGATGGAGCGCATTGACGCCGCCCTGCGGGTCAGCCTCCGGCTTGACGAGGACGCTTTCCTCCCCGTGGAAATGGAGGCGCCGTGATGGACAAGCTCATCATCGACCCGGAGTTCCGGGACAAGATACCGCCGCTGATGGAGGATGAGTTTACCCTGCTGGAGGAAAACATCCTTTCGGATGGGGCGGTCTTTTCACCCCTCATTGTCTGGGACAACACCATTCTGGACGGTCACAACCGCTATGAGATCATCCAGAAGCACCCGGAACTGACCTACGCCGTCCAAAAGCTGGCCTTTGACAATCGGTATGAGGCCATATCCTGGATTTGCAAACACCAGCTCGGGAGACGGAACCTGACGCCCCAGCAGAAGAAGTACCTGATAGGGCAGAGGTACGAGGCGGAGAAGCAGGTACATGGCGGAGACCGAAAGAGTGCCGGAAAATCAACGGACAAAATTTGTCCGTTGATTTCCTCACATCAGACCCGCGCCTCTATTGCACAGGAGTCGAAGGTAAGCGAAGGGTTCGTCCAAAATGCGGCAAATTACGCCAAAGGCGTGGATGCCGCTGAAGAAATCCTGCCCGGTATCAAGCAGGAAATCCTCACAGGCGCAATCAAACCCCCGGAAACGGCGGTGGCCGCTGTTGCAAAGGCAGGGCCGGAGGAACGGCCCAAACTTGCCGCCGCCCTGAAAACAACCAAAGACGGCAGGGCAAAAAAGTCCGAAAAGCCCCAGCCTGTCTACCACAAGACGCCGCCTCTTACCTCAAAGAGGGCGGAGATACAGAAAATTGCGGAAATATCCGTAGAGATGGAGCGCCCCAAGTCCCCCGTCACGGAGGACTCCATGCTCCATTCGCTGGAGGGGGAGGTCGTCTCGTTCATTGAGCTGTGCGACCATTTCTTCCGGGAGTACCCAAGGCTTTTGTCGGATGACCACTACAAGTAGGAGGTCATCCGCACCATGCAGACGCTGAAACAATACATCGTAACTATCGAGGGAGGAACCGCAGAATGAACACGAAAAATCTCTTTTGCAGGGAGATCACGCTGGACAGCAAGGAGCTAATCATCCCCCGCACTACTTACCAGCGCACCCTGAACGAGGACCGGGTCCGCAAGATCGCCGCCGAGTTTGATGAGCGCATCGCCAACGAGCCGAAGGTCAGCAGCCGGGGCGGGTGCTACTATGTGTTTGACGGCCAGCACACCATCGCCGCCCGGAAGTTCCTCAACGGCGGGCGGGACCTACCCATCCGCTGCAAGGTGTTCTACGGCCTGTCCGAGCGGGACGAGGCGCTGCTGTTCGCCCAGCAGACGGGCGCGTCCGCCAACCTGACCGCCGGGGCGCGGTTCCGGGCGCTGGTCTACGGCGGGGACAAGGAGGCGCTGGCGTTCCAGAAAGTGACGGAGGCTGTGGGCCTGTGCGTGGACTGCAAGCAGACCAGGGGCGTGAAGCGGCTGGCCTGCATCAGCACCGCTTTTGAGCTTTACAAGAAGGTGGGCAGCGGTATCTACCGGGAGGCCATGCAGACCATCGTGGACGCCTGGAAAGGTGACCCGGATTCCCTCCGGGCGGAGACGGTGCAGGGCATGGTGGAGTTTGTGGACCTCTACCACGGCGAGTACAGCCGCAAGCGGCTGGTGATGAGGCTGCGCCAGACCGACCCGGTGGTGATCTTCCGGGAGGGGCGGGCCATGACCAGCCTGCCGGGGTACAAGCGGTATCTCTACCAAGTGTACCGCATCTACAACGGCTCCAGCGCCAAGACCGCCCTGCCGATGAAGTTCTGAGAAATCAGATAGAAGTGTCTGCCCGACCGGGCGGGCGCTTCTCTCTTTCCTGTGAGAAGGTAGGATTTTGAAGATTGGCCTTATAGACGTGGACAGCCACCGGTGGCCGAACCTGTGCCTGATGAAGCTGTCCGCTTACCACAAAGCCCAGGGCGCTGCCGTGGAGTGGTGGCGGCCAGAGGGACGCTATGACCTGATTTATAAGAGCCGGGTGTTCACGGACACCTACTCCAAGGACACAATCACCGTCACCAATGCCGACCGGCTGATCTGCGGCGGCACCGGCTACGGGCCAAGGCCTGACCTGTCGGATGCCGTGGAGCATACCCGCCCAGACTGCGGTGCCTATGTGGACTTCTCCCAAGGGCTGGACATCCGGCTCATCACGTCGGACAATGTGGCGCTCCTGAATAAGGTACGGACAAAAACCGTTCATTTCGCGTGGGACAACCCCAACGCTGACCTGATCGGCTTTTTTCAGCGGTTTTCAGAGCTGTCCAAGATCAGGGACTTCCGGCGCAAGCGGGTCTATGTGCTGACGAATTGGAACAGCACCCACGAGCAGGACCTCTACCGGGTGGACACCCTGCGGCGGATGGGTTTTGACCCCTATGTGATGGTGTATGAGCGTCCCACCGCGCCGCTCATCACCCGCCACCTCCAAAGGTGGGTGAATAACAAGCAGATTTTCCGCACCGTGGAGAGCTTTGCGGACTATGAGCCAGTGAAAAAGCCGGGAGGGGAGGAAAAATAACCTTGTCCCATGCGGGGATAGCCTATTCATTGTCATTTTCAGGATTGTCCACCCCATAAGATGCTGAAAGCAGTCAAACTGCAATACCCGAAGGATGGCAGGCCCGTTCCGGCGGCGCGCCGTCCCACCGGGGGATTGGAGGTATCTCTATGACCGAAGCAATGAAAAATGTTGACCCCCGCAAGGTGGACCGGGCGACGCTCCGTGACCGCAGCACCGTCCGCATTGACCCGGACGCCCCCACCGAGGAGCGCATCCGTGCCTGGATCGAACAGCTGGGCAACCCGTATGTCTACCTGGACGGCGGTGTGGTGGTGAAATTGAGCTTTGCGGACAAGGGCGAGACCATCGAGGACCGCATCAACGCCCTTTACCTTGCTGGGGCTTGACATCCTTGTGTGTTTTGGGGACCCGGCGCTATGATTTTCCCAGAGCCGGGCCGGGGCCCCCGCCAAAACCCAGCGAAGCAGTTTTGGTGGGGAGAGGAGGAGCAAGGGAGCGAACGCAGTTTTCGCCGCAGGCGGAAACGGAGTTGAGCGGACTTTGCGACGACGAGACGGGGCTGGCTGACCAAAAAACGAGAGGAGGTTTCCCATGCCCCAAAAGATTTACAGGACCGGCATCTATGCCCGGTTATCCAAAGAGGATGCGGAAGGGATTGAGAGCAACAGCATCCAGAGCCAGCGGGCCATCTGTCTGGCTTACATAGAAAGCCATGAGGACCTTGAGCTGGTGGACACCTATATTGACGATGGGCGGACAGGCAGCAACACGGACCGTCCGGGCTTTCAGAAAATGCTTAAGGATATGCGCTCCGGCCGTATCGACTGCGCCGTGAGCAAGGACCTGAGCAGGTTTTCACGAAACTATATCGATGCCGGAAACTATCTGGAAAAGATTTTCCCGGCGATGGGCATCCGCTATATCGCCATCAACGACAACTACGACAGCATGGCGCCCGGAGCGGGTTCCGACACCATCACCCTGCCCTTCAAGGTGCTGGTGAACGACATCTATTGCCGGGACATCTCCATCAAGATACGCACCAGCCTGGAGGTCAAACGGAAAAAGGGCGAGTATGTAGGCGGCTTTACTCCCTACGGCTACAAAAAAGCCCCGCAGGACAAAAACCGTCTGCTGGTGGACGAGAACGCCGCCGAGGTCGTGACCATGATCTTCGGAATGTTCAAGGACGGGTTCCCCATCCTGAAGATAGCGGGGCGGCTCAACGCCAGCGGCATCCCCACCCCGATGGACTACAAGCGGATGCAGGGCGTCAACTTCCAGACGGCTTTCCGCACCAGGGAGCGGTCGGAATGGGAGTATGTGACCATCAAGCGCATCCTCTCCAACATCGTCTATACCGGGGTACTCGTCCAGGGGAAACGGGGGACGCCCAACCACAAGGTCCGCTCTGTCCGCCCCAAAGAGGAGACGGACTGGATACAGGTGGAGAACGCCCATGAGCCTATCATTTCCTGCACCGACTTCGAGGCGGTGGCGGAGCTGATGCGCCGGGATACCCACTGCGTCTCCGGCAGCGACCGGCACAGTCTCTTTTCCGGGTTCCTGTTCTGCGGGGACTGTCAGGCGTCCATGACCCGCAAGACGCAGAAACGGGGCGATAAGCAGTATATCTATTACAACTGCGGCGGCAACAAGCGCACCCATCAGTGCAGCCCCCACTCGTTCAGCGAGGCAAAGCTGATGGACATCGTGTTCCATGCCATCCATGACCAAATCGAGGTGGTACTGCATCTGGATGAGGTCCTGCGGTTCATCGACACCCTCCCCCAGCGGGACCGCTGGGTGTTCAGCTACGAGGCGCAGATGACCCGGCTGGAGGAGGAGATACAGCGGTACAAGAATCTGGAGCTTGGCCTGTACGAGAACTCCGTGGACGGCATCATCAATAAGACCGAGTACACCGACTTCCGGGAGAACTACCGGGGGCAGATCGAGGAAAAGCAGGCGGCGCTCCAGCGGCTGAAACGGGAACAGCAGGACGCCGCCGCGATGGGTAGCCAGAACCGGGCATGGGTGCAGGTTTTCGCACAGCATGAGAATGTGCAGGAGCTTGACCGCCGCCTGCTGGTGGCTCTGGTGGATAAGGTTTTCATCTATGAGGACAAACGGGTGGAGATCGCCTTTCGGTATCGGGATGAGTTCGACAGGGCGTGGGAGATCGCAAAGAATTACGCTGACCGTCCGATTCCGGCGGCGGGTTGAGAGGGATAGGATATGGCACGAAAGAGCAGAAAAGCACAGGTTCAGAATACACCTGTGGCAGAAGTCAAAAAAGAAGCGGCGGCGCTGTCCACCGCCATCTATGCCCGCCTGTCCGTGGAGAACAGCGGCAAGGACGATGACGGGAACTCCCTGCAAAACCAGATCGATGTCTGCCGGGATTACCTGAACGAATGCCCCTGGCTCCGGCTCACGGAGGTATATTCCGACAACGGCAGGACGGGGACTGTGTTCGACCGTCCTGCGTGGAACCGCCTGATGGACGATGTGCGGTCCGGGAAGATACAGTGCATCGTAGTCCGTGACCTCAGCAGATTCGGGCGCGACTATGTGGAGACGGGCAACTACCTGGAAAAGATTTTCCCGGCGCTGGGGACGCGGTTCATCTCCGTCAAGGAGAACTTTGACAGCTTCACCGCCAGCGGCTCCACGGAAACATTGTCGGTGAGCCTCCAGAACCTGGTGAACGCCATCTATTCCAGGGACATATCCAAAAAGGTCTCCACGGCACTCCGGGCGCAGATGGAAACGGGGACCTTTCGGAACCGCAACCTCCCCTACGGCTACCTCTGGAACGAGGATAAGACCGCCTATGTGGTCGATGAAGAAGCCGCTGGGGCCGTCCGCCAGATTTTCAGGTGGAAACTGCAAGGGGTATCGGTCTACACTATTGTGGAACAGCTGAAGGCTAGCGGCGTGGAAAGCCCAGAGCGGCACAAGCGCAGGGTCGGCACACGTACCGGGGACAATATCCAAGGGCAGGGCTGGTGTCCTTCCACCGTCCGGGGCATCCTGCAAAACCGGGCGTATATTGGGGAGATGATCTGCGGGAAGTCTGAAACGGCGCTCTACAAGGGGCTGAAAAAACAGCTTGCCGCAAAAGAGGACTGGATCGTGGTCTTGGATGCACACCCGCCTATTGTCTCCGCCACGGACTTTGAGGCGGTGGAGCGGCAGATGCTGGAGGGCAGCGCACACCGGGAGGCTTCGATGGAGTGGTCGGCGGACATCCGGGCCGGGATGATCGACCTCTTTGCCGGGAAAATCTTCTGCGCCGACTGTGAAAAGCGGATGTACTACAAGCGACAGCACATCCAGTGCAAGGGCGTTGTTTTCCGGGGCGTGTACGATTGCAGTACCCATGTGCGCCGGGGGCATGACACCTGTTTCAGCCACTCCATCCGGCAGGATGTACTCGATAAAAAGGTGTTTCACATCGTCCGTGACCAGCTCCGGGTGGCGCTCGACTATGAAAAGCTGCTGAAAGCCATGCGGGGCAGCGCCGGCGAGGCGAACATCCGGGAGAAGTACAATGCGGCGGTGTCCAGCGTCAAACTGAAACTGAACGCCCTGAAAAAGAAACGGACGGGCCTGTATGAGAACTATGTCGAGGGCATCCTGAACGAAGAGGAATACGCCTTTGCCAAGCAGACCTACGAGGAGCAGTACGAGACCCTGAGCCGCCTGCTGGACGAGGCGGTAGAGCGCCGGGAGCGTTTTCTGGAATCCATCTCCCCGGAGAATAAATGGCTCACCATGATGCGGGGCGTTTCCAGGATGACAGAATTGACGCAGGAGCTGGTGGACGCGATAATCAAGAGGGTGCTGGTCTACAACAAGGACCGCATCGAGGTCGAACTGAACTATAACGATGTGTTTGAAGCCATGTGCCAGTGCGTTGAACAAATGAAAGAGGCGGGCTGAGATGACGGATTACAGGGTTGGCATTTATATCCGGCTCTCCCTAGCGGATGAGGGTGCGGGCCGCCAGTGGCGACCTCAAAGCGCGCAGCGCTTTGAAGCACCGACCGAGGCGGAGCCGAGACCCGGGGGCAGGAAAGCAGAGAGTGACAGCGTGGGCAACCAGCGGGAGCTGATCCATCAGTTCCTGGACCGCCACCCACAGCTGAAAGCCGCTCCCCGGTCCGAGTTTGTGGACGATGGCTACACCGGGACGAATGAGAACCGCCCGCAGTTCTAGGCATTGATGCAGGAGCTTCGCACCGGGGCCATCAATGTGCTGGTCACAAAGGATTTTTCCAGATGCCACCGGGACTACACGCAGATGGGCAACTACCTGGAATGTGTCTTTCCGTTCCTCGGCGTCCGCTATATCTCCATCAATGACGGCTACGACAGCGATGACTACAAGGGCGTGACCTCCGGCATGGATGTGGTACTGCGGAACATCATCTATGAGGCGTACAGCAAGGACCTGTCCATCAAGACCACCACAGCGAAGATCATCATGATGAAACAGGGCAAGTACATAGGCAGTTTTGCTCCCTATGGCTTTCGGTTCCACCCCACGGTCAGGAACAAGCTGGCGATAGACGAGGAATCGGCGGCGGTCGTGCGGCGTATCTTTGATATGACCCTGCAAGGCTGCGGCAGTACGGAGATCGCCCGCCGCCTGAACAGCGAGGGCATCCCCACCCCCGGCGCGTACTTCCGCATGAAAAATCCAGGCAGCAACCGCTTTCGTAAGGCATCTGAAAAGAACGGCTGGACGGCGGCAACGGTGCTGAACATCCTGCACCAGTACGAGTACACCGGGGCATTGGTGGGGCGCAAGCGGTACAAAGCCAGCCTCCATGAAAAGCGCACCATCCCACAGGACAAAGCCGACTGGATCATCTATGAGGGGGCGCATGACGCCATCGTCAGCAAGGTGGACTTTGACCGGGCGCAGGAGGTCATCCGGCAGAGGCCGAGGCGGGCCAGCGGGCCAGCCCAGGAGTACCCGCTGAAAGGGCTTCTCAAATGCGGCAACTGCCACAGGACACTGAGCCGCATCCATAGTTCTGCCGGATATTACTACTACCGATGCACCAAGAGCGAGGCGGATGAGAACAGCGATTGTCCCAAGGGAAAGCTGTTCACCGAGAAAGAAATTGAGGGCATTGTGTTCCGGGCAGTCAAGCAGATGCTGGCGGCGTGCCAGGAGCGCAGGGCGCAGAAGTCCGCCCTGGTGCTGACCCGCAGGGAGCGTATCGCCGCCTGTTTCGCAGAGCTTCAAAAGCTCCAGCAGGAACAGGAGCGGTACAAGCAGGAAAAACTCAGGGCATACGAGAATTTCAGCGGCGGCACACTGACTAAAGACGCCTACCTAAAACAGCGGGCGGAAATAGACAGCAAGCTCTCCGCAGTCAAAAGTGGGCAGGACAGTCAGGAGCAGCTTTTGACCGAATTGGAGCGCATGGCTTTTCAGGACAGCGCACGGGAGGACGATGTGCTCACCACCTATGTCGGAGCAACGGAACTGACGGCGGAGCTGGCGGGGACATTCGTCAAGGAGGTTCTGGTGTCCTCGCCCACGGAGATTGAGATTGTCTGGAAGTTCCGGGATGTGTTTGATACGCAGAGTGTTGACAAGTGATATAAGGGTTCTACTTCAAGATAAAGCGGATGCCGGAGGCGGTCTGAACAAGACTTGTTAGCCGCCTTTGGCATCCGTAAAAAATTTGGTGTTTCATCAACACAAGGAGACCTCTCCCGTCTTGGCAGAAACTATCTTAAAACAGGCGAATTGATAGAGATTGTATTTCCCGAAAACGGAGTGCGCTATATCGCTATCAACGACGGAGTAGACACCGCAAGAGAAGATAACGAGTTTACCCCTCTGCGAAACTGGTTTAACGAGTTTTACGCCCGCGATACTTCAAAGAAAATCCGGGCTGTCAAACAGGCAAAGGCGCAAAAGGGCGAGCGCGTCAACGGTGAAGTGCCCTACGGCTATTTAGCCGACCCGGACGACCGCAATCACCTAATCCCAGACCCGGAAACTGCACACGTTGTAAAACAGATTTTTGCCATGTATGTACGCGGCGACCGCATTTGTGAAATCCAAAATTGGCTACGGGACAACAAGATACTTACTGTTGGCGAACTCCGCTATCGCCGCACAGGAAGCACCCGGCACCCGCGACCACAGTTGGAAGCCTACTACAACTGGCCCGACAAAACGCTTTATGACATACTTTCGCGGAAAGAGTATTTAGGGCATACCATAACGGGCAAAACCCGCAAGGTATCGTATAAGTCAAAAAAGACTATCAAAAACCCGGAGGACAAACAATACTTTTTTCCGAACACACACGAAGCGTTGATTGATGAAGAAACCTTTGAACTTGCACAAAAAAGGATTTCTACGAAGCAACGTCCTACAAAGGTTGACGAGATAGACTTGTTTTCAGGTATTCTATTTTGTGGGGATTGTGGCTATAAGATGTATGCGATTAGGGGCGCGGGAACATTAGAGCGTAAGCACGCCTACACTTGCGGCAACTACCGCAACCGAGCAAGAAATGACTTTGTTTGTACGACGCATTATATCCGCAAGCCCGTTTTGAAAGAGCTTGTCCTTGCAGACTTGCAGCGCGTCATGTCTTATGTGCGGGAGCATGAACAGGAGTTTATATGCACCGCCAACGAGTACAGTGAACAGGCAATGAAAAAAGCCCTTTTGCAGCAGCAAAAGGAGCTTGACAAAGCCGAGAAACGAATTAACGAACTTGATATTCTTTTCCGCAAGCTGTATGAGGATAACGCACTTGGGAAGCTGTCGGACGAAAGATTTGTATTTCTGACTTCCGGCTACGAGGACGAGAAAAAGACTCTGACGCAGCGCATAATGGAATTGCGAAAGGAAATCTCCACCGCCGCCGAGCGCGGCGCGGACGTGAAGAGGTTTATCGCGCTTGTACGCAGATATACGGCGATAGATGAACTGACCTATGAAAACGTCCATGAGTTTATTGACCGTATTCTTGTTCACGAATTGGATAAGGAAACGAACACCCGTAAAATCGAAATCTTTTATAGCTTTGTGGGTAAAGTAGACAGCGGCGAAAAGCCCACAGAAAACACCTGTTATTTCAGACAAATAGGTGCAGACGTAAAAAGTATTGCTATTTAACATAAAAAGCTGAGGTCGATAACACCACTGGGGAAAACGGTAACGCTATCTTACCTCAGCTAAATTGCGCCCTGTGTATCCATCATCCACATAATACTCATACTGAAACATTCCATTTTTCTCTGCAAAGTCCCGAAGCATGATTTTTTGATTGCTGATGCTCATGCTCTCGTTATCACCACCATCATCCAAAGAAATGCGGCAATAGAGAGCTGTGATTTTCTGGTTTTCTTGTTTTTTTCCTGCTCATAGTAAACTCCTTCTATGAACAGGGACACGATAGATATATTATACCATATCCCTGTTACAAACTCAAATAGTCTTTAAGCCGCTTTCTGTTCTATTTCATGATTTTCCAGCCATTTTTCAAACTCTTCACAGGTCTGGCGCTCAATTACCTGTTCAAAGGCTTCCCGCATGGTTTTGTCCCCGGAAAACTCACGAACCACTACAAACCGGACTTTTTTATTCTGCTTCTTGTTTTTCTCCATAGGCCATCTCCATAGAAAATGCCAGACAAAGGATACTGGCAACGAAGTCCGGCAACAGACCTCAAAAAACCTGTAAACAATCGTCTGGCTTGTAATTCTTACTTTTCAAATTTTCTTATAAAATCTCGTTGCTTTCGTTGCCGGAAACATAGATAGATCATAAAAGCCCTTTATTTACGGTTTTTTTCTGTATCAAAACCTTAGATTTACCAGCAATGAACCCGGCAACCAACTGGCAACCATTCCAGCAACAGACCGTCATTGTCAGGCGATCCATTCCTTCGGAAGTTCCAACTGGCGGCATTCTTCCTCACTCAGTTCCACAAATCCACCTTCGTTGCCGGGCAGTTCGTTGCCGGAAGTGTCCCGTTCCCAGCCCTTTTGTCTGCCATATCCGGCGAACATCCGGGGATTGGAAAAAGGCTTCCAACCGGTCACGACTGTGTTCATGATCTCGTTAATGTAGTGTTCCAGAAAACCCTGTATCTGTCCGGCGTCGGTGTCCTCCGGCATGAAGTCCTTCTGCACCTCCACCAGTTGGTGATGAATCGGTACTTGATCCATCCATAATTGATTTTTGAGTATTTGATTTCTCTATATTTAATTCTGCGGGCTTTTCCGTATCTGGTTTCTCCATATCCGGGTTTCCCGTATCTGTTGAAGCCGTATCCGGCTGGGGCGTATCCGGGTTCTTCGGCTGTGGTTGCTCGTAGATAACATACTCGGTATCACTGATCCGACCCTGTTTGTCCCGCAGCTGATGACGGACAATGTACCCGGCAGCTTCCAGCTCCCGCAGCGCGCCGCCAATAGCGTCCACGCCCTCTTTGCAGATGGCGGCAAGCCCTCTGGTGGTATAGTTCCAGTCCTCCGGTAAGGACAGCATCATGGAAAGCAGCCCCTTGGCTTTCAGGGACAGCTTCCCGTTGCGTAAATGG
>ERZ809702.114-NODE-114-length-22669-cov-11.4826_pt1 | contig 22669 bp, 18 predicted proteins | sample MGYA00520455_ERZ809702 | MGnify/ENA primary metagenome ERZ809702 (study PRJEB31588, sample SAMN03398776) | human gut metagenome | study: EMG produced TPA metagenomics assembly of the PRJNA231909 data set (A prospective, longitudinal analysis of the...
TATAATTCCACACATTGCTTTTTGTACTCATAGCTGTATTTCATAAAAATACCCCTAATACTGGGTGTCCAGTATTAGGGGTACATATCAGTCAGCACGGGAGGTTTTTTCTGTCTTATTTACATCCGGAACCGCCAGCCCCAGCCGCCGCCACAGCAGCAGTTGCAGAGCAGATTGAGCAGGATCATGCTCCAGCACCAGCGCATCAGCCCGCCGGGCTGGGCGTAGGTGGTCTGGGTGCGGTAGGTCTGGCCGGGATTCTGCATCCGGCGCAGGTGCATCTGGTACTCGGTGTTATTGGGGTCCAGCTGAACGGCGCGGCGGGCGTCCTGCAGCGCGTCGATGCTGTTGCCGAGGCCCTGATTGGCCAGCGAGGAGAGGTAGTACCACCGTGCCGAGCGGCTGTTCATGCCGTCCAGCACCCGGCGGGCCTCCGCGTAGCGGCCATTGGCCACAAAGCTGCGGGCTGCCTGCATCTCAGGGCTGTCAGAGCCGGAGTAGCTGGCCCCGCTCTGCTGCTGGTAGCCGCCGAAGCCGAATCCGAAACCAAATGGGTCGAACCCGAAGCCGAAATCGCCCTGCTGCCAGCCGTTCTGGCTGTAGCCCTGGTCGTATCCCTGCTGGCAGCCGCCCTGATAATAACCCTGCTGGCCGTAACCGCCGCCGGGCTGTCCGCCCATCTGGGGGCCGGTGTCGCCCTTGGTGATGGCGTCGTAAGCTGCCTGCACCTCTTTGAAGTGCTCTTCGGCGGTGGGGTCGTTGGGGTTCAGGTCGGGGTGCCAGCGCTTGCACTTGGCACGGTAGGCTTTCTTTATCTCGTCGTCGGTTGCGCCGCGCTGGATGCCCAGCACCTCATAGGGATCTCTCATGGGTCTACTTCCTCACGTCTCTCAGGCCATGCGCGGCCTTTTTGTTCCATACAATATTACAGTCTACAGGACAGTGCCTGCAAAATCAAGACAAAATCCGCCTTTTGGGCGGAATTGGTTACTTTTTTGGGGCCTCCTTGGCCTGCTTGCAGTTGTATTTGAGCCACACGCCGGAATACAGGATGTTCCGCAGAAGGTCCGCGTCCTCTACGCAGGGCAGACGCTCGAAGCTTCTGGCGCACCGGGCCAACAGCAGCTCAAAGATCTCCCGCATCTCTTCCTCGTAGCCGGGCTGACGGCTGAGGGAGCGCAGCGGATTGTATGCGCCCTTTTTCTCGTCCCGTGCCAGGTCATCGTAGGCGTCCAGCAGGTAGATGAATTTGCCCAGATGGAAGCCGATGCTCCGCAGCTCCGGCGACCAGTGGTCCTGCTTGTAGTCGAACAGCTCGGCCATCAGTTCGCCGAAGCAGCCCGACACAGCGTCGAGGTCCTCGCTGCCGTCGGCTTCCAGCTGAGCCAGCCGGTCGAGGCAGGTGCGGATGGCGCTGCACTGTCGGGGCCAGCGCTGTGCGGCGGTCTGAGCAGGGGAGTCCAGCAGCTTTTCGAAGCCGAGGCCCAACAGGCTGCGGTCGTCGTTCCATTTATCGGCGGCGTTGTAGTAGTGGAGCGCCACGCTCATATCGGCGCAGTAATCGGTGGGGCCGCTGTGCCGCCAATTTATCTTCCGGATGGGGTGGATGGGGCAGTGGCCGCTGCCGGTGACGCACTCGCTCTCACCCTCGTAGAGGCTGGAAAGCAGCAGATCCAAGAACGTCAGATCGTAGCTCAGCGTCAGACGGCCCCGCAGGCCGTGGAGCGCACCGATGCGGCGGCAGAGGCCGCAGTAGGCCGTGCGGTAGCGGGCCTTGGCCTCGTCGTCCAGCGCGGCCTGATTCGGGATGACATATCCAAACATACGTTAGCTCTTCTTGATGAACTGGGTGCCGCAGCGGGGGCAGGAGATCTGGATGCGACCCCGGCCCCGGGGAACGCGCAGCTTCTGGCGGCACTGGGGGCAGCGGTAATAGTGGTAGAGTCTGCGGTTGTCCCACTGGTCCTTCAGGCCGCTGAACTTATTGCGGATGCGGTCTTTCACGGCGTAGTATTTATAATTTTCTTCGGTGCGCTTGGAGATGTTGCGGCTGAACATCCGGTAGTAGCAGAAACCCAGCAGCACCACGCCGACGTACAGCAGCAGCGGCAGACGGGTGAGGATATAGACCAGGATCAGCACGAGAGAGGCGATGCTCAAAAACTGGTTCAGACCATCAGTGCCGTAGCGGCCTATCATGAACTGGCGTATCTTTTCTTTCATAAACGTCCTTCCTCATAAAAGAGGGGCGGGTGCGCCGCCCTTCTGTGTTTTTCTGCTTTCAGGATACCATGCAACCATGAGAAAATTTTGAACAGAGTGCAAACCTATCGTAAAGAGACGGCATTTAAGTGCCGCTCACTCCTCCCGGCAGCGGATGGTGAGGGAAACTTCGGTGTCCAAAGCACCCTCCATCCGGCAGTGGAGCTTGGCCGGGCCGGCCTCGCCGGTGGTGGCGAGATAGGTGCCTGCCATGCCGCCCCGCAGAGGGACGACGCTGGGGCCGAGGATGCGCAGCGGCCCCTCTACGCTCAGCTGAACGGCCTCACCACAATAGGGCAGGAGGTTGCCGTTCTGGTCGATGGCCCGCAGGCTCACGGCGGCACAGTCCCAGGTGGGGCCGTCGGTCAGGATGGGATTGTGGACGGTGCATTCCAGCCGGACGCTCTGCACCGGCTCCTTCACGACGGTGCGGACGGCCCGGCCATGCCACACGGCCTCGAAGCGGTAGACGGCGGCGGGGCTGCCCAGCACGCCGATATATTTGTAGTAAAGCTGCACCAGCTCGTTCCAGCTCAGGCGCAGCGAGTACATCCGCGCCCGGGACAGGGGCGAAAGCTCCATGGCGTCCCGGCGCATCTCGTTGAGGATGGCGGCCACCTGCGGCGCGGCAGTGCGGTCGAGGCCCTCGTATTTCTCCAGCAGCAGGCCCACGAAATCGTGTATCTCGATGGGCGGGTGGGGCAGAGCCGCAAAGCGGCCCCGGCGGTCGGGGGTGAACTCGGCTACGAAGTCGTTGTCCCGGTAGAGCCGCAGGCTCTCGGCGTTGGTGAACGCCCAGCACGCCCCCGCAAAGCCGCCCGGATGGTCGCCCAGCGCCATGCTGGATGAGACTTCGAGCACGATGTCGGAGGGGGAGCGGGGCGTCTTCTGGCTGGCGTAGACGGCGGCAGAAAGCTTCGGGCTGCGGAACATATCCATCACACCCTGATAGCTGATGCGGTCGCCGCTGCCGAATTCGCGGTGGGTGTTGTAATCGGTCATGCACCAGCCGAAGCTGCCCGCCACGCCCTGCTGAGCGATGGTGTCGTTGAGGACGGCGGCGTAGCGCAGGGCCTGCGCCAGGCGGTGGGGCTCGTCGTCGAAGGGCTTGGCCGGGAACTGGGCGCCCTCGAATTCGCTGATGAGATAGCCTTTCCGGGTGTCGGGGGTGACGGCGGTGCGGGCCTCGCACCCGACGCCGCGCCCGTGGTAGGAGTAGTCCGTGTAGGCGTATACATCTTCCAGAAGCTGGCTGCGGCGGGTGCTGCGGGTGCCAGCCGTGGGGCGGGTGGGGTCGAGGCGGCGCACCGTCTCGTTGGTGCGCTTATAAAAGCTCTCGTCGTCGGCGCTGCCGCTGACCCGCACGCCCCACAAAAAGATGCTGGGGTGGCTGCGGCACTGGCAGACCATCTCGCGGCAGTTCTGCAGAGCCTGCGCTTTCCAGATGTCGTCGCCGACGTGCTGCCAGCCGGGCATCTCCACAAAGACCAAAAGGCCCAGCTCGTCGCAGGCATCGAGGAAGGCGGGGCTGGGGGGAGTGGTGAGGCGCACGGCGTTGCAGCCCAGCTGCTTTTTCAGGAGCTGAGCGTCCAGACGCTGGATGCTGTCGGGCATGGCATAGCCCTGATAGGCGTAGCTCTGGCGGCGGTTGAGGCCCCGCAGCTCCACCCGCTGGCCGTTGAGGTAAAGCCCGCCCGCCACGAACTGCAGGGTGCGGAAGCCGAACCGGCAGCTTTTCTCGTCCAGCACCCGGTCGGGCAGGCCGCCGGTGCCGGGACGGATGAGCCGGACGGTCAGGGTGTAGAGGGTGGGATGCTCGATGCTCCACGGATGGACGCTGTTCAGTGCGCCGGTGATGGGCAGCGACAGCTCGCCGGTGTAGAAGGCCCGGCTGCCCGAGGGGCTGCGTATCTCGGCCTGTAACGTGCAGCCCACCGTCTCGCCCACGGTGGCCGTGTAGATGCGGAAACCGCCCTCGGCCTTCGTCTCGATGAAGATGTCCCGCAGGTAGGCGGGCTCTTTCACGTCGAGGCAGACGGCGCGGCAGATGCCGCCGTAGGTCAGAAAGTCCATCTGCCCGCCGAAGGGCGGGATGTTCAGATCTTCGCGGCTGTCGCAGCGGACAGCCACCACGTTCTTCTGGCCCAGATGGAGAGCGCTGGTCAGATCGACGGTAAAAGCGGTGTAGCCGCAGCTGTGGTGGAACACCCGCCGCCCGTTGCAGAACACCGTGGCGTCATGGGCCACGGCTCCGAAGGTGAGCAGGACGGTGCGGCCCTCCCATTCTTTGGGCGCAAAAAACTCCCGCCGGTAGCCCGAAAGCTTCTGGTAGTCGTTCTCGTTGCAGTAATTGTAGGGCAGGGCCTTGACTGTGTGGGGCAGGCGCACCGGCTCAAGGGTCAGCTCCGGGCATTCCGGCCGCACGATGGCGGGGTCAAAGACCGGGGTGAAGAGCCAGCCGTCGTTCCAATCGTAGTGTTCCATGGCAAATGTTCTCCGTGGCAAAATACTTTAGTTCCTATGCTACCACAAAGTTATGAACGAAAAAAGAATCCGGGCCGGATTTTATCGGTTTCTGAATAAAATTTCAGAAAGAAAGGGCCGCGTTCCCGGCGGGAACGCGGCCCCTTGGAGAAAACTTCTCCGTCAGCGCTCACGCGCTGCCACCTCTCCTATCGAGGAGAGGCCTTGGCATTCCGTAAAGCTTTTCCTCTTCGCCAGAGGGGCAGATTGTCAATCAAGTGCAACACCAGTGAAGAAGATCTCAGCAGGTGTTTTCCAATCAAGACATTTTCTAGGGCGATTGTTCAATAAAGCAATCACTCTATCAAGGTCTTCATCAGAAATAACGCGAAAATCACAGCCCTTTGGAAAGAAGAAACGAAGCAGACCATTTGTATTTTTGTTTGTGCCTCTCTGCCACGGTGCATGAGGTTTGGCGAAATAAATGGGAGCTTTGAAGTGTTTTTCCATTTGGCGGAACGAAGAAAACTCGGAACCATTGTCGAGAGAAATGCTCTTTACCGGAAGGCCATCCAGCGCTTTATAAATAGCGTTGGATGTATCATCCGGACGGCGTGTAAGTATCCGCGCTGCTGCTAAATAACGCGATTTCCGGTCTACCATTGTGGCGGCAAAGCCTTTGCCAATGCCGCCATAGATAGTATCTCCCTCCCAGTCACCGATTCGGATTCTGGTGCGGATTTCCTCCGGCCAGTCCTCGATAAGGCGGTCAGGATGAATCGTATTATAGTTAGCATTCCGCGTCTGTATGCGTTTGCCGCGCCGCCGAAGATGTGTCTTCCGGGAAAAGCCGGTCAATTTTCGCTGCGCCAGCCAACGGTAGATCGTTGTATGGGCGATGCGGTCATCTGGATGTTCTGTGTTCCAGCGTCCGGCAATCGTTTCCGGAGACCAATAAAGGGAAAGCTTATCTTCAACGTAGCTGCGGATCTCAGTACCCTCTGCAAGTCTGGATGCCGGGTGGCATTTGCGACGACGCAGGATGTACAAGATCGTAGCTCTCCAATGATGATAGCCGCCGTTCTTGTTCTGGTTTCGGCGAAGTTCTCTGCTTACGCTGGAAGGTGAACGTCCCAGTTCTCTGGCAATTTCTCGAATACTTTTTCCTTTTTTCTTCAGTTCCTCTAGCTTTATTCTTTCGATTCGTGTAAAATGAGTGTACGACAGCATAACAGACGACCTCGTTTGTAAGATTTTGTGTGGTAACTCTATTTTACACGATGTCTGTTATGTTGTCTTTCTTTTTTGCTAATGTTGCACTTGATATTATAATCTGTCAGGCTCCCCTCGGTAGGGGAGCTGGCAAAGCCGTCAGGCTTTGACTGAGAGGTTTAACGAATAAAATTCGTCATCGGCCGACGAGGGTTCTCAGGGTGCTGGATGCCTGCGGCTTTGCCGGCCTCGATGCACCGGAGCAGCCAGGCCATGTTGCGGCCCAGCTCCTGCATGACGGCGCAGCCCTCGGCGTCCTGCAGCACCTGCTCGGGGTTCGAGCCGTGGACCATGGGCCAGTAGGAGCCGCTCACCAGCGGCATATGGAAGAACTCGGGGTACTTCACCAGCTGGTCGAGGGTGGATGTGGTGCCGGCGCGGCGGGCCGAGCAGCAGACGGCGGCGGGCTTGTAGGCCAGATACCTGCCGCCCGCGTAGGCGAGACGGTCCATGAAGCTGGTCATGTTGCCGGAGGCGGAAGCGTAATGCACCGGCGTGCCGAAGACGAAGGCGTCGGCAGTCCTAGCTTTCTCGATGGCCTCGTTGACCACGCCGCCGAAGACGCAGCCCTTGCCGGCGGCACAGCCGCCGCAGCCGATGCAGCCGCCCACGGGCTTTGTGCCGACGTTCAGGATCTCCGTCTCGATGCCGGCGGCGTTCAGCTCCCCGGCGATGAGGCTCAGTGCGGTATAGGTGCAGCCCTTCTCGTGGGGGCTGCCGTTGATGAGCAGGACTTTCATGATAAATACTCTCCTTTTGTACGCCCGAAAAAGCGGCGTTCTGGTATGATTTTAGCACATTCATGACCGTAACGCAACGAATCATGACGCTGCCCTTGACAAAGACCGGCGGTATGACGATAATATGAAGTTACGATAACAGGAAAGACCCGAAGGAGGCCAAAACCATGCGAGTCATTGCAGGAGAAGCCCGCGGCAGACGGCTGGAAGCGCTGCCCGGCACGGATATTACCCGCCCCACCCTCGATCAGGTGAAGGAGGCGATGTTCAGCATCGTCCAGTTCGACCTGCCCGGAGCCCGTGTGCTGGACCTGTACGCAGGCAGCGGCCAGCTGGGCATTGAGGCGCTGAGCCGGGGCGCTGCCCGGTGCGTGTTCCTGGACGAGAACCGCGAGGCCGTGAACATCGTCATGAAGAACTGTAAGAACTGCGGCGTCTTCGACCGCAGCCGCGTCAACATCGGCGAAGCGGCCCGCTTCCTCTCGGCCTGCCGGGAGCAGTTCGATCTGGTGCTGCTGGACCCGCCCTTCCACAACGGCACGCTGGAAAATATCCTCCCCATCGTGGACAAGTGCGTCGCCCCCGGCGGCATCGTCATCTGCGAGAGCGAGACGAAGCTCGTCCTCCCCGCCGAAGTGGGCGGCTTACAGCTGAAGAAGCAGTATAAGTACGGCAAAGTCCTGCTCTGGAAATATGTGAGACCCATGGCAGACGCCGCAGAGGAAGAAGGAGAAGCGTGATGAACGTCAACGAGCTTTTGGATACCATCGAAGACCTGCTGGAAGAGAGCACCGGAATGCCCCTTTCGGGCGGCAAGCGCATCGTGGATGTGGAACAAATTCGGGACTATCTCGATGACATCCGCGCAAACCTCCCCGTGGAGCTGCGTCAGGCCCAGTCCATCGTCAGCGACCGCGCCCAGCTCATCGAGTCGGCCAACGCGCAGGCACAGGCCATCGTCAAGAAGGCAGAAGAGCGCGCCCGCATCCTCGTGAGCGAGGCCGAGATCGTCCGCGCCGCCCAGCAGCGTGCGTCCGAGATCGTCTCCGCTGCCCAGACCGAGGCCCGCGCCGTCCGCCAGACGGTCACGGATTACTGCGATAATATGCTGAAAACCACCGAGGAGACGATGTCTGAGAACGCCGCCCAGGTGAAAAACGTCCGCGCGAACCTGCGCCAGACCCCCCGCCGCGGCGTGTGATGGGCCGCTCCTGACCTGAATCCAGTCCTCTGCGAGTAAAAATGACGATTCGCAGGGGCTTTTTTTGTAACATTTTGTAGGAAAAAAGCGCAGGAAAAAACTTGCATTCGGCGTTTCGATTTGCTAAAATAAAATAGAGTCGTCAGGTATCTTGACAGAGCAGAAAAGGGGACAAACTCCCCGGGAGATGTCCGGCGTATCGGACGGCTCGGAACACGAAACGAAAGGAGGCTGGGCGGGATGACTCAGACAGAAGATTTGGCACAGTTCGACCCGGCCTCGTTTGAGCATATCCCCGTGCTTCTGAACGAGTGCCTCGACGGACTGAACATCGACCCGGCAGGCACCTATCTCGACGGCACGGCGGGCGGCGCGGGACACTCCCGGCAGATCGCCCTCCGGCTGGACGGCGCAAAAGGCGGGCGGCTCGTCTCCCTCGATCAGGATCCCGACGCGGTGCAGACCGCCAGGGCGCGGCTGGCCGGGCTTCCGGCCACGGTGGTGCAGATAAACTTCCGCTATGCCGGACAAGCCCTCGAGAGCCTCGGCATCGAGAAGATAAACGGTGCGCTGCTGGACCTCGGCGTTTCCAGCCATCAGCTGGACGACGCGGCCCGGGGCTTTTCGTACCGGGCAGACGCCCCGCTGGACATGCGGATGAGCCAGCAGGGGGAGACGGCGGCAGACCTCGTGAACACCGCCAGCCGGGAAGAGCTCTCCCGCATCCTGCGGGACTACGGCGAAGAGCCCTATGCCTGGCAGATCGCCGGCCACATCGTGGAGGCCCGCGAGACGGCCCCCATCGAGACGACTTTGCAGCTGGCCGACATCGTGGCCGGCGCCATGCCGCCTGCGGAGCGGCGCAAGAACAAGAATCCTTCGCGGCGCACGTTTCAGGCGCTGCGTATCGCGGTCAACCACGAGCTGGACGCTCTGGAGGAAGGTCTGGATACCATCTTCGACCACCTTGCCCCGGGCGGAAGGCTGTGTGTGATCACCTTCCATTCGCTGGAGGACCGGCTGGTGAAAAACAAGTTCCGCCGCTGGTCCACCGCCTGCACCTGCCCGCCGGAGTTCCCGGTCTGCGTCTGCGGCGGCAAGGCGAAGGCAAAGCTCATTACCCGGAAGCCCATCGAGGCCGACAAGCAGGAACTGGAGGAGAACCGGCGCAGCCGTTCTGCTCATCTGCGCGTTTTGGAGAAACTCTGAGCCGGATAAGATGCCGCTCAATGTAAGAGGAGGAGATCAACTATGGGTCAGCCAGCTTATGATATGTCGTCTGAGGTGCGTCGCAGAAAAGCGCCTCAGACTCAGCGCAAGGTCGCACTGCGGGTGGAAAAGGGCGGCAAACGCCGTCTCAGCCCGTTCCAGGCGGCCATGCAGCACGCACTTCAACTGATCTCGATGGCGCTGCTGGCAGGCTTTGCGGTAAGCCTGCTGTGGAGCGAGGCCCAGCTGGTGGAGGTCAACGACCAGATCCAGAAGGCCAAAGCGGAACTCGTGAGCGAGCAGAGCCAGTACACCTACTATAACAGTGTCCTCAACAGCAAGACCAACATCACCAGCGTGGAAGAAGTGGCCGGGCGGCTGGGCCTCATGAAGATGGACCAGAGCCAGCTCACCTACATCCGCCTCGACAGCGACAGTGTGCTGGTGCGCAGGGAGTCGGCTGTCCACCAGTGGACGGATTTCCTGCACGACGGTGCCATGACCATTCTGGCCTCCGTCCGCAGCGTAAAATAAGCAAACAGACAGAAAAGCGTGCGGCAGCGCACGCTTTTCTGGTTTCTGCAGGAGAATACCATGCAAAACAAGCCCTCCAACGACCAGCATAAGAGCATCTACTACCGCCTCCGCCGCAGCGACCCGCACGAGCGCCTCAGTGCGCGGCTGCGGCATTTCAGCTTCGGCGCGGCGGTATTTTTTGTAGTGGCGGCTGCGGGCATCGTCACCCACAGCCTGTATAACATCCAGATAAAACAGGGCGCGACCTTCCGCCAGTATGCGGCCCAGCAGCAGCTGCTGGACAGCACCATCCAGGCCACCCGCGGCGAGATCTACGACGCCTCCGGCATCACGCTGGCGTCCACCAGCGTAGTATGGACCATCTGGGCCGACCCCAGCTACAGCACGGCCCTCTTCACCAGCCAGACCGTCGAGGAGACGGGTGAGGCTGTCAAGACCGTGGACGAGACGACGCTGGCCGATGTGAGCCGCCAGCTCACCCTGCGGCTGCTCTCCGGCGACGGCGAGAGTCTCGACAGCGTAGATACCTCCTCGGCGGAATATCAGACCCAGTACCAGACCGTTCACGACGCGCTGGCCAAGAACGGCTCGTCCTATCAGGTTCTGGCCACCAAGGTGAACAATGCCGTCAAGCTCTCCATCGAGAAATACATCAGCGAATATAATAAAGACCACGCCAAGGCCAAGACTCTGGAAGACGGCACCGCCATCAAGAAGGGCCGTGTCTCCGTCTCTTCGTCCAAGAGCTTCCAGCGCGACTACCCCTACGGCGCGTTCGCCGCATCGGTGCTGGGCTTCTGCAACGGCGACGGCGAGGGCTTCTACGGCCTCGAAAAATCCTACGATGACACCCTCGCGGGCGTCAATGGCCGCACCATCACCCTCCGCAATGCCTACGGCAACGCCATCGCCGACGCCAACGCCACCACTTACGCCGCCAAGGACGGCTCCAATCTGGTGCTGTCGCTGGACGTCAATGTGCAGGAGGTCGTGGAGCGCTACCTCAACGAGGCCATCTACGCCAACACGGTCGAGAACCGCGGCGCAGCCATCGTCATGAACGTCAAGACCGGTGCCATCCTTGCCATGGCCTCGAAGCCTGACTTCGACCCCAACGCTCCGCTGGATTTCAGCGAGAATCTGGCCTATCTGAATGAGCAGGTGAACGCCGAGCCGGAGATTTACACCATCTACAAGAAAGACGCCAATGGCAACTATCTCCGGGATGAGCAGGGCAAGAAGATACCGGAAGAGGACCCTGACTACACCGGAACCTACCGCGACATCCAGTGGAAGAACAAGACCATCACCGAGCTGTACTACCCCGGAAGCGTCTTCAAGGTCATCACGGCCGCCATGGGTGTGGACTCGGGCAAGGCCACCTATTACACCACCTTCAACTGCTCCGGTGCCTACGGCGTGGCAAAAGAGACGTATCACTGCGCCGGTAAGAAGTCCCACGGCGTCCAGAACCTCGCCGAGGCCCTCCGGAACAGCTGCAACATCTACTTCATCCAGCTGGGTCAGCGGCTGGGTCCCAGCGTCTTCTACGACTACTTCGACGCCTTCGGCTTCACCGAGCGCACCGGCGTGGACCTGCCCAACGAGACGGGCATGATGAAGTATTACACCAAGAGCCAGCTGGGCGAGGTCGAGCTTTCGTCTTCCTCCTTCGGTCAGGCAATGGCTGTGACCCCGCTGCAGGTCTGCACCGCCATCTCGGCAGCCGTCAACGGCGGCTACCTCGTCACCCCTCATGTGGTGGATAAGATAACCGACCAGAACGGCAACGTCGTCGAGGAGATCGGCGCGAACGTCCGCCGCCAGGTCATCAGCAAGAGCGCCAGCGAGACCATCCGCCAGATCATGGAATACGAGGTCGGCGACGGCACCACCACCGGCGGCGGCTCCAACGCCTACGTCGCGGGCTACCGCATCGGCGGCAAGTCCGGTACGTCCGAGCAGCTGAACATGGAGCGCCGCGCCGACGGCGACTACAAGAAGGTCGCCTCCTTTGCCGCCGTCCTGCCCGCCAACGACCCCGAAATTCTGGTCTATGTCATGCTGGACGACCCCAACAACGCCAGCACCGACTATTCGTCCATCCTGGCTGCGCCTGTGGTCGGCAACATCATCAGTGAAATAGCCCCCTATCTGGGCATTGCCACCGACGGCATCGACCGCAGCCAGAACACCGTCAAGGTGCCGAACCTCGTGGGCAAGGAGTGGAGCAATGCGCAGGTCTCCCTGAATACCAAGGGCCTCAAGCATCAGCTCGTGGAGAGCGAGAGCGACCAGACCGCCGCCGTCGTCACCTACCAGTACCCCCACGCGGGCGCAGCGGTGGCCAGCGGCACCACCATCTATCTTTACACCGATACCTATTCCGGCAGCCACACGGAAGTGCCGGACGTCAGCGGCAAGAGTGCCGACTTTGCCCGCCAGATGCTGACCGCCGCCGGCCTGAACTGTCAGGTGGCGGGCGACAGCGCCGGTACGGTGCAGAGCCAGAGCGAGGCCGCCGGCTCCAGCGTCCAGAAGGGCACCGTCGTTACAATAACCTGTGGGTAATGCATCAGGCTCTCCCTTTGGGAGAGCTGGCGCGTCAGCGCCTGAGAGGGCAAGGCCGGTCAAAAAATGAAACCGGCTTGGATAACATTTATATGAGGGAGAATGATTTATGGAAAAAATCGCAGCAGACCTGCTTTTGAAGGGCCTTGCCCCCGAGGGCTTCGCCGACAGCCAGCCCATCGGCCTCGTGACCACCGACAGCCGCGAGGTCTGCCCCGGCTGCATCTTTGTGTCTTTCCCCGGTGAGCGCTTCGACGGCCACGATTTCGCGGCCAAGGCGCTGGAAGAGGGCGCGGCCTACGTCGTCCTCAACCACCCGGTGGAGGGGGTCCCGGCTGAACGGGCGGTCATCAGCCCCGACAGCTACCACGCCATGATGGTCATGGGCGCGAACTACCGCAGCCAGTTCCACCCGAAGGTGGTGGGCGTCACCGGCAGCGTGGGCAAGACCACCACCAAGCAGATGACCTACGCCGCCATCGCGGGCTTTGGCAATACCATCAAGACCGAGGGCAACCAGAACAATGAGCTGGGCCTGCCCCGCACCATGTTCCGCATCGGCAGGGATACGGAGTACGCTGTCGTGGAGATGGGCATGAGCCACGCCGGTGAGATCGAGCGCCTGGCAAAGTGCGCCCGCCCCGATGTGGGCATCATCACCTGCATCGGTGTGTCTCACATCGGCAATCTGGGCAGTCAGGAGAACATCTGCAAGGCGAAGCTGGAAATCTGCGCCGGCCTTGCCGAGGGTTCGCCCCTCGTGCTCAACGGCGACGATCCCTTCCTGCGCAAAGCCGCTCTGCCCGCCCATGTCCGGCCCGTGTGGTTCAGCCTCGGCGACGAGAACGCCGACGTCTGCGCCCTTGATGTCCGGCAGGAGGGCGACGGCATGGCCTTCACCCTCTGCGATAAAAATGCAGGCCGCTATGAGGTGACGATCCCTGCGATGGGACGTCACAATGTGGCGAACGCGCTGGCTGCTTACGCCGCCGCCACCCGTCTGGGCCTCGCGCCCGAGGGCGTCATCGCGGGTCTGGCCGATTTCGAGCAGACCGGTATGCGCCAGAAGGTCGTCCACGCAGGCAGCATGGACGTCATCGAGGACTGCTACAACGCCAACCCCGACAGCATGAAGGCTGCGCTGGCGATGTTCAAAGAGTACCCCTGCAAGCGCCGCTTCGCTCTGCTGGGCGATATGCTGGAACTGGGCGAGATGAGCGCGCCCGCGCACGAAGAGCTGGGCCGTCAGGCCGCAGAGGCCGGGCTGACCGCCCTTGTCACTTACGGTCCCGAGGCCGCACGGACGGCAAAGGCCGCAAAGGACGCGGGCCTCGCCGACGTCGTCCACGCCGAGGATTACCAGCAGGCCGCAGACGCTCTGCTGGCCCGGATGGCCCCGGGCGACGCTCTGCTGGTGAAGGCCAGCCGGGGCATGGCACTGGAAAAGGCGCTGGCCCTGTTTTATCCCGTCTGCGCAAAGTAAAATACTTGGAGTATCGTTATTATGATTCGTTTTGCCTTGATCGTCGCCTCAACGCTGGGGTTCGTCCTCACGGCGGCGCTCGGGAATTTGATGACGCCGCTGCTGCGGGCGTTCCGCGTCCGGCAGGAGGAAAATGAGCCGCCCACGATGGGCGGGCTCTGCCTGATGGTGGGGACGCTGGCGGCGGTGGGCGTCGGCTGGACAGCGGCCTGTGTCGCCCAGCCGGAGCTGCTGGGGACCGAGAGCCTGTTGACCACCCGGCTGCTCATCGCCCTGTTCGGGGCGCTCTGCTTCGGGGCCGTGGGCCTCGCGGACGATCTGGTCCGGCTGCGGCATCGGTCGCCGCTGGGGCTGCGCCGCCCGGTGCGGCTGGCGCTGGAAGCGGCCTCCGGCACGCTGGTGCTGGCCCTGCTGGGGCTGAACCACTGCCTGCCCGACGGGCTGGCCCTGCCGGGCGTCGGCTACTGCACCCTCGGGCCGCTGGCCCCGGTGGTCTGGCTGGCGATTTTAGTGGCGCTGGCCGAGAGCGCCCGCACCGCCGACGGCATGGACGGCACGGTCTGCGGCTGCGCCTTCATCGCCATGCTGGGCCTCATGACGGCCATGACCCTCCTGGGCTGGTTCCCGCTGGGGGTCCTCCCGGCGGCGCTGGCCGGGGCATTGATGGCCTTCCTGCTCTGGAATTTCTACCCCGCAAAGCTCCGCCCCGGTGCGGTGGGGTGCCAGTTTCTAGCCGGTGCGCTGGGCTGTGTGCCGCTGAGCGTCGGCTGGCCCGGGCTGACGCTCCCGCTGGCCCTGCCCTACTGGCTGGAGGGCGGCATGGTGGCTCTGCAGATCATCGTCTGGAAAGCCTCCGGCGGGCGGCAGCTGTTCGGCACCGCGCCGCTCCACCGCTGGCTGGAAAAGCGGGGCTTTGACCCGGTGAATATCTTTTATATTTTTGGAGTCCTGGCCATGCTGGGCCTTGCGCTGACCTTGCAGGCGGCGCGGGCCAGCTGAGCCGGGACCCGATAAGGAGGGAATGCGGATGGCGACCATCCGGAGAAAAAAGTCTGAGTCCTTTGCCATCTTGTCGAGCCCCGGCCCCTGGCCGCAGGTGCTCATCAACTGGCTGGCGACGCTGGCAGTCATCATCGTGTTCGGACTCATCATGCTGTTCAGTGCCAGCTACACCACGGGCTACCTGCGGATGGGCGACAGCTTCTACTACATCAAGTCGCAGGTGTTCTGCCTGGGTCTGGGCCTCGCGGTCATGCTGCTCTTCTCCCGCATCGACCACCGCTTTCTGCGCAGGATGGTCGGGCCGGGCTATGTCGTCTGCATCGTGATGCTCATCGCAGTGCTGTTCAGTGTGCCCCTCAACGGCTGCCGCCGCTGGCTGCGCATCGGCTTTACCATTCAGGTATCGGAGATCGCAAAGTTCGAGATGATCCTGCTCACGGCCCATCTGGCCGCGAAAGCGCCCCATCTGGAAAAGCTGGACCCCGCCTCCGGGCGGCGCGTCCCGGCAGGCCAGTGGCTCTATCAGCGCATCGTGCGGGAGCTCATCGTCCCGCTGCTGCCCCTCATCCCTGTGGTGTTTCTGCTCATGCTTGAGCCCCATATGTCCGGCATCGTCCTGACGACGGCCATCTGCGGCACCATCCTGCTGCTGGGCGGCAGCGGCGGCATCATCACCTGGGCGGGCGGCGCGTCCGCTGTGCTGCTGCTCCGCACCGTGCTGGAGCACATCGACTCCATCCCGTACTTACAGAGCCGTCTGGACGGCTGGACCCACGACCTGAGCAAGATGACCGACCAGACCCTGCAGAGCCTCTACGCCATCGGCTCCGGCGGTGTCACCGGCCTCGGCCTCGGCAACAGCATCGAAAAACAGCTCTGGCTCCCCGAGAGCACCAACGACTTCATCTTCAGCGTCGTGTGCGAGGAGCTGGGCTTCGTGGGTGCCGTCATCGTCATCCTGCTCTTCGTGCTCTTCCTCGTGCAGGGGCTGTGGCTGGCCTTCCACGCCGAGAACCGCTACTGCACACTGGTGGGCATCGGCATCATGGCCCAAATTGCGTGGCAGGTGTTCTGCAACATCGCGGTCGTCACCAACACCCTGCCCAACACCGGCATCTCGCTGCCCTTCTTCTCCTCCGGCGGCACCAGCCTCATCCTGCTGCTGGCCGAGATGGGCGTGATGATAAACATCGGCCGGGGAGGCGAGCGCGCCCGCCTCGAGCGGGAGAATCTCCGCGCCCAGCGGGAACAGCGGGAAAAAGAAAAGTCCGACAACACCATCCGGCTCGACCCCAACATGGGATATTGAGCACATCCAGATAAGGAGGAGATCACCATGCGTGTACTGATCGCAGCCGGCGGCACTGCCGGACATATCAACCCGGCTCTGGCCATCGCGGGAGCCATCAAAAAGGCCGACCCGTCCGCCGAGATACACTTTGCAGGCCGGAGGGAGGGGATGGAATACCGCCTTGTGACCCAGGCGGGCTACCCCTTCCACCATATCGAGATCACCGGTTTCCAGCGCAGGCTCTCCCTGAACAACATCAAGCGGAACATCATCACCCTCTGGAACCTGGCCCTCTCCGGCCCGAAAGCCCGGGCCATGATGAAAGAAGTGCAGCCCGACCTCGTCATCGGCTGCGGCGGCTACGTCTCCGGCCCGGTGGTGCGCTGCGCCGCCAAGAAGGGCATCAAGACCGCCATCCACGAGCAGAACGCTTTCCCCGGCGTGACCAACAAGCTGCTGGCCCCGGACGTGGACATCGTGTTCGCCGCCGTGCCTGCCGCTGTGGAAAAGCTGGGTGCGCCCGAAAAGACGCAGGTCGTGGGCAACCCGGTGCGGCCTGAAGTGTTCGAGAAGGCAGGGGAGCGGGACGCCATCCGCGCCCAGCTGGGTGCCGGTGACCGCACCGTCATCCTCTCCTTCGGCGGAAGCCTCGGCGCCCGCCGTGTCAACGAGGTGGTGGCCGACCTCTGCGCATGGGAGCAGAAAGAGCACAAGCCTGTGCTCCACATCCACGCCACCGGACAGTACGGCGTGGAGCTGTTTCAAAATCTCGAAAAGGAAAAAGGCTTTGCTCCCGGCGAGAGCCTCGTGGTGAAGGAATATATCAACAATATGCCCGAGCTGCTGGCCGCTGCCGACCTCGTCATCAGCCGTGCCGGTGCGCTGACGCTGGCCGAACTGGAAGCCGAGGGCCGCGCCGCCATCCTCATCCCCAGCCCCAATGTGGCGGAGAACCACCAGTATTACAACGCCATGGAGCTGCAGAAGGCCGGTGCCGCTGTGGTCATCGAGGAAAAGGATCTGACCGGCGAGAAGCTGGTCTCGACCGTCTCCGGCCTGCTGGCCGAGCCGGGCAGGCTGGCTGCCATGGGCAGGAACGCCCGCACCCTCTCGGTGGACGACAGTCTCGACCGCATCGCCGACGCCCTGATGAAGCTGGTCAGGACGCCGTGATTGATTCGGCAGCACTCTTGTGATAAAATAATCAGACGGAAAGGAGGCGACGCCGCACCATGCAGCAGGATCGGAACAAGAGCCGACGCCCCAGCAGTTCGATCCAGCAGAACAGCGCCCGGCGGAAGGAAAAGCCCCGCAAAGCCTACGACTGGACGCAGGACCGGCGTCCCTCGAATCAGGACCGCCGCCGGACGCAGGGCTACCAGGAGCAGACGCTGGACTTCTCGGGCGGCAATGTGACGTTCGAAAACCACAGCTCGGGATATGCGGACAACAGCATCCGGTTTCCCCAGCAGACGGCGCGATGGCCCGATAACCAGAACCAGAGCCGCCGTCAGGGCCAGCAGAGAAGCCAGCGGCCCCGTCAGAACACGACCGCCTACCCCACAAATGGGAACCGCCCCCGCAATGGCCAGCGGCCCCAGAATGTCCAGAGCGCCCGGAGGCCCCAGAGCGGCGGGCGCTACCGCCCCACGGAGGCGAACCTCCGCAGCCCGGCCCGGCGGGAGGGCAGAAAAAAGCGCCGTCTGACCCGGGCCGCTGTCCGCCGCCGCAGGGCCATCCGCCGCCTGACGGCGCTGGCGCTGCTGCTCTGCGTCATCGGGGTGGGCGTCTACCTCACCGTGACCATGCTCTTCAAGATAAACACCTTAGAAGTGGCGGTCGATGGAGAGGTGGTGCAGGAGGTGGGCGGCTATTCCAGCGCTGAGATCCTGCAGGCGCTGGGCGTCCACGCGGAGGAGAACATCTTCAGCTTCGACCCCGCCGAAAAGGCCGCTGCGCTGGAAAAGCAGTTCCCGCTGCTGGAAAATATCCGGGTGGAGCGGGATTACCCTAACACCGTAGTGGTGCGGACCAATGCGGCCGCTGCCGTCTACGCCATGCAGACGTCCGGCGGCTGGCTGAGCCTTTCTGCGGGGCTGAAGATCCTGGATAAGGATTCGGCCCAGCCGGACCTTATCATCCTCTGCGGCGGCGAGCCGGTGTCCACGACGCCGGGGACACAGCTGGAATTTGAGACAGGACCGTCCGGCCCGTCTTCGGGCAGCGCGGCGTCTGACAGCGCCGCGTCCAGCGAGGCCGGACCGCCCACGGATAAGCGGCTCGAGTCCCTGAACACTCTGCTGACCGCACTGGACAGCAGTGAGCTGGGGGCGGATGTCACCCGCATCGAGTTCGAGGACCCGGAGCAGATGGCGTTTTTGTATCAGGGCCGCATCAGCGTGCTTCTGGGCACCCTGAATGAGCTGGACTACAAACTCCGGCTGGCAAAGTATGTCCTGCTCAACGAGGACGGCAAGGGCTGCTCGCCCACCGACACCGGTATGCTGGATCTGAGCCACCTGAGCGCCTCTTCCAGCCGCAAATTCCGTTTCGCGCAGGGCGAGCCGACCCTGCCCTCGGGCTGGACGGCCCCGGAAGAGCCTGCCGCCCCGGCGGAGGCAGAAGCCGAGAGCCAGCCGGAGGAAGCCTCCGGCACTGAACCCGATACCGAGGGCGCGGAAGCCGCGCCCGCCGAAGACCCCACTGCCGCAGCGGCAGAACAGCAATAAGGAGCATTTGAACGATGAAACTGGAACAACTGTTGGAGGGCGTGTCCTATACGCTGGTGCAGGGCAGCCTTGAGCTTGACATCGAGGACATCATCTACGACAGCCGCAAGGCGGCCCCGGGCCGGCTTTTCGTCTGCATCGTGGGTACCCAGCGGGACAGCCACGACTACGCCGCCCAGTGCGTGGCCGACGGCGTGACGGCGCTGGTGGTCCAGCACGACATCGACCTTTCCACCGTCCCCGGCGCTGCCGTGCTGAAGGTGGAGAGCAGCCGCTATGCGCTGGCGCTCATGAGCGGCAACCTGTTCGGCAACCCCTCCCGCCGGATGACCATGATCGGCGTCACCGGCACCAAGGGCAAGACCACCACCACCCACATGATAAAGAGCGTGCTGGAAGCCGCAGGCCGCAAGGTGGGCATGATCGGCACCAATGGCATCTACTTCCTCGGCCACCATCAGGAGACGGCCAACACCACCCCCGAGAGCTACGAGCTGCAGAAGACTTTCCGGGAGTTTCTGGACGCCGGCTGCGACACGGCGCTGATGGAGGTGTCCAGTCAGGGCCTCATGATGGACCGTGTGGCGGGCATCCACTACGACATCGGCGTCTTCACCAACCTCTCGCCCGACCACATCGGCCCCGGCGAGCACAAGACCTTTGAAGAATACCGCAGCTGGAAGGGTCAGCTCTTCAAGCGCTGCACCACCGGCGTCGTGAACATCGACGACGAGAACACCGAGGCCCTGCTGGAAGGCCACACCTGCAAGCTTGTGACCTACGGCTGCAGCGAGAAGGCCGACTACCGCGCCGGTACTTATCAGCTGCTCCGCACCCACGACTTCCTCGGCGTCCGGTTCCATGTCTCCGGCAAGGATGATATGGACGTCAAGGTGAATATGCCCGGCGAGTTCAGCGTCTACAATGCGCTGGCTGCTCTCACTGTGGGCAAGGTGCTGGGCCTGCCCGATGAGGCCATCCACGAAGGTCTGAGCCGCTGTGTGGTCAAGGGCCGCGTGGAGCTGGTCCCCATCAGCAGGAAGTTCACCATCCTGCTGGACTACGCCCACAACGAAGTCTCCACCGAGAGCCTGCTCACCACCCTGCGGGCCTACGAACCCCACCGCCTCGTGGTGGTGTTCGGCTGCGGCGGCAACCGCTCCAAGCTGCGCCGCTACGGCATGGGCGAGATCTGTGCCAGGATGGCCGATTTCTCCATCCTCACGGAGGACAACAACCGCTTTGAGAAGGTGGAGGACATCCTCGCCGACATCCGCGTGGGGATGAACAAGGGCAACCCGGACGCAAAGTTCGTGGAGATCCCCGACCGCCTCGACGCCCTGCATTATGCTGTTGACCACGCACAGGAGGGCGACCTCATCGCCGTCATCGGCAAGGGCCATGAGACTTACCGTGACCGCGAGGGCGTCAAGACCCCCTTCCTCGAGCGGGAGCTGCTGGAGGAGTACGCCCGGCAGATCGGCCTTGAGTAATATCTGAGCATAAAAATACCGGCTGTGCTTTAAGCACAGCCGGTATTTTTATCGTATTTGGACTTTAGTTCTTTTCCGCCAGAGTCTTCTGAGTCTTTTCCTCGGGGATGAGGTTGGTCATGCTCTTGAGGCTGATGCCGATGGTGGAGAGGTTGTGCAGCATGGCAGAGGACGCAGGCTGCAGGATGCCCATTGCCCCCAGCGCGATGAGGGCAGAGTTGAAGGTCAGCACGAAGCGGTAGTTGGCGCTGACACGGCGCTGCAGGGAGTTGGCGATGGTCTTGAGGATGACCAGCTCCTCGAGGCTGTCGGCCTTGATGGTCACGTCGGCGATCTCGCGGGCGATGGCAGCGCCGGAGTTGATGGCGATGCCGACGTCAGCGGCAGAGAGGGCGGGGGAGTCGTTGATGCCGTCGCCGATCATCACGACGGTGTGGCCCTCGCTCTTGGCCTTCTGGACGAAGGCAGCCTTGTCCTCGGGCAGGACTTCGGCGAAGAACTGGTCCACGCCCACCTGCCTTGCGATGGCAGCGGCGGTGCGCTCGCTGTCACCGGTCATCATGACGGTGTTGGTGATGCCGAGGCCGCGCAGAGCGCGCAGCACGCGGGAAGCTTCCGGACGCAGCGGGTCGGCGATGCAGATGACGCCGGCCAGATGGCCCGAAGCGGCCAGATAGAGGTGAGAATACTCCGGCTCAAGGTTATCGAACTTCTCGCGCTCGTCCTCGGGGATGGTGCAGTGCTCGTCCTCAAAGACGAAGTGGTGGCTGCCGATGACGACCCGCTCACCGCTGACGCGGCTGGCGATGCCGTGGGCCACGATATACTCTACCTCGGAGTGCATCTCTTCGTGGGAGATGCCGCGCTCTTTGGCCTCCCGGACGACGGCGTTGGCCATCGAGTGGGGGAAGTGCTCCTCGAGGCAGGCGGCCAGCTGCAAAACTTCGCTCTCGCTGCAGCCGGAGAAGGGGACGACCTTGACCACCTTGGGGGTAGCGCGGGTCAGGGTGCCGGTCTTGTCGAAGACGATGGTGTCGGCCTTGGACAGGGTCTCGAGGTATTTGCCGCCCTTGACGGTGATGTGGCTTGCGCCGCACTCGCGCATGGCAGAAAGAACGGCCAGCGGCATCGAGAGCTTGAGGGCGCAGGAGAAATCGACCATCAGGCAGGAGATGGCGCGGGTGGCGTTCCGGGTCAGGGCGTAGGTGACGACGGTAGCACCGAGGCACCAGGGGACCAGACGGTCGGCCAGAACCAGCGCACGGTTTTCGGTGCTGGACTTCAGCTTCTCGGATTCCTCGATCATGGCCACGATCTTGTCGTAGCGGTTTGCGCCGCCCTCGGCCCTGGTGGTCAGGACGCACTCGCCCTCTTCCACCACAGTGCCGGCGTAGACGGTGGCACCGATGGTCTTGCGCACCGGCATGGACTCGCCGGTGAGTGCGGCCTGGTTGACCATGGCTTCGCCCTCGATGACGGTGCCGTCCAGCGGGATCATGTTGCCGGAGCGGACGACGATCTCGTCGCCCGGGTGGACCTTGGTGAGCGGCATGAGCACTTCGCTGCCCTGTGCGCGGACCCAGACCTTATCGACATTCAGGGCCATGCTGCGGGCCAGATCGTCGAGGCTCTTCTTGCGGGTCCACTCCTCCAGCAGGGAGCCGACGTTGAGCAGGAACATGACGGAGCCTGCGGTGGCGAAATCGCTCCGCAGGATGGAAACGCCGATGCTCAAAGCATCCAGCACCTCGACTTCCAGTTTGCGGTGCCACAGGCAGCACACACCCTTCCAGAGGAACTCGATGGAGCGGAACACGGTGTAGGCGGCGTTGAGCGGGGCGGGCAGGAACAGCTGGCGCAGTACCCGGCCTGCCAGGAGGTTATACATCTTTTCCTGATATTCCTGATTGATGCGGCGGCTGTCGGCGCTGGTGACCAGTGCGTCCAGCTCGGGGTCATCGAAACGGTAGGTGCTCAGGGCGGCGACGGCGTCCTTGCGGGTACCGGTGTAATACACCACCACATCGCCCGTCCGCTCGTAGACCTTGGCCTTGCTCACGGCGTCGTGGTGGTTCAGATAGGCTTCCAGCACATCGGCCCGGTGCAGGGTCATCCGCACATTGCAGACGTGTACCCGCAGGCGGCCGCGGCTCTCATGAAGAATAGTACATTTCATATCAGAATATCCTCTGCGTATTGCAAAAAATAACCATAAAAAGAGCCGCCCGCAGGCGGCTCAGAGACTGCAAAATTACTCGTTGGTCTCGGCGGTCTCTGCCTTGGCAGCGTCCTCGATGACCTCAGCCTCAGCCTTGGCAGCGCGGGCCTCGTTGATGGCCTTTGCATCCTCGAGGATGTCACCGGCCTGCTCCTGGACCTTGCTGACGGTCTCCATGGTGGAGTCCTTCATGCGCAG
>ERZ809702.124-NODE-124-length-21483-cov-11.0358_pt1 | contig 21483 bp, 20 predicted proteins | sample MGYA00520455_ERZ809702 | MGnify/ENA primary metagenome ERZ809702 (study PRJEB31588, sample SAMN03398776) | human gut metagenome | study: EMG produced TPA metagenomics assembly of the PRJNA231909 data set (A prospective, longitudinal analysis of the...
GGCCTGCGGCCTCGTAGAACTTGGAGATAAGGGTGGTGGTGGTGGTCTTGCCGTCAGAGCCGGTCACGGCCACGATCTCGCAGGGGCAGAACTGGAAGAACAGCTCCACCTCGCTGGTGACCATGGTGCCGGCGGCCATGGCGTCCTGCAAAGGCTTCTCGAAATAGCCCACGAAGCCCGGGGTGCGCATGATGATGTCCTGCCCCTTGAAGCCGTCGAGGTAATTCTCGCCGAGGCTCAGATCGATGCCCAGCTCCTTGATGGTGGCGGCGTAGTCGCCGAAATCCTCCACGCTCTTTTTCTGGTCGCAGAGGGTGACGTGCGCACCCAGCTCCACGAACTCCCTGATGAGCGTCTTATGGCTGACGCCCGCGCCGATAAAGGCAACCTTTTTGCCCTTGATGAGGTTTGCAAGCTCCTGCTGTTCCTTCTGCATAAAAAAGGACCTCCTCTATAAATGTATATTACCATAGCACCCCCGCCGCACACAGCCGCAGGAGAAAATGCATTGCCGTCCCCCATTATAGACCATTTGTTTCCGATTGGCAACGGAAAAACACAAACCGTGGCTCAAAATGTCTACCCAAATCAACAAAATGTCGATTGTCTTTTCTGCCTGTTTCTGTTACACTTATAGCGATTTCAATTTTTGGCGCAGCATCAACAGCATTGCGCCGGCTCGACACCAGAATTTTCCTGCGTCTGTCCGGGTGCAGTTTTCCTATTTCTTATCACTTTCTGAGACAAACAGGGCCGCACCGGCCCGAAAGGATGCATTTCTTGAAACAGCTTCGCTTTGTCGCGGCCCTGCTGGCTGCGTTTTTCGTTCTGAGCCTGACCGCCTGCGGCTCCGGCTCCAACAGCTTTACCTGGTTCGTGGACTCCATCCCCGCGAACCTCGACCCGCAGGTGGCGTCCAGCGCCTCGGACATCATCGCCTGCGAGAACCTCTACAGCGGCCTCGTCCGCCGCACACCGGACGGCAGCCTCGCGCCGGAATTGTGTGAGCGGTGGGAGGTATCTGCCGACCGGCTCACCTATACATTCTATTTGAAGGACGGTCTGACCTATACCGCCTCGAAGGGAGATCCCACCGACTATGCCATCACCGCCGAGGACTTCGTCTTCGCGTTCCAGCGGATGTTCCTCCCCGGCACCAACTCCCCCTACGCCGTGGAGTTCTCTGCCCTCGAGAACAGCGCCGCCGTTCTGGCCGGTCAGAAGCCCGCCAGCGCGCTGGGCGTCACCGCTGCGGAGCCGCTGAAGCTGGTGTTCCGGCTCTCCTCGCCCGACGAGACGTTCCTCTCCAAGCTGACGCTGCCCGGCGCGATGCCCTGCGACGAAGCGTTTTTTGACAGCACCCGAGGCACCTACGGTCTGACCAGCGCCTCCACCCTTTCCAGCGGACACTTTTACCTTTATAACTGGACGTCCAGCGGCCTTTTTCTCCGCCGGGCGGCTTCGGGGAGCCAAATCGACAGCCTGCGCCTCGTGGAGAACACCACGAGCTCCGGCCAGTCCGCCGAAGAGCTCATCAACAACGAAAAATGCACCGCCGCCCTCGACGACAGCGGCACCCCCACCTCGCTGCAGAGCGTGTCCTACTCCGACACCACATGGGCGCTGCTCTTCAACTGCGACTCCATCTTTGCTTCCACTGAGCTTCGGCAGGCACTGGGCAGTGCAGCCGCTTCGGCGGTGGAAGTCCCCGGCGGCGGGCTGTTCGCAGAGGCAAAGGGCCTCATCCCCGACGGCCTGACTGTGGACGGCATCGACTACCGAAAGGCGGCGGGCGATGTCCGCCCGGCCTTCGGCGACCCCCGCGCACTTTACATCGCCGCCCGCGACGGCGGCGTCTCCCCCTCCGACTTTGGCCGCGTCTCCCTGCTGCTGCCCTCCGGCAGCGGCCTCAGTGACACCGCCGAGCTCATCAACAGCGCATGGCAAAAGGAGTTTTCGCTCTTCTTCTCGGTGGAAGAGGTGGAGCCGGAGGAGTTCCAGAAGCGGCTCGAAAACGGCAGCTACACCATCGCGCTGGCCCCCGTGCAGGCCGAGGGCGGCAGTGTCTACACCGCGCTGGCCCAGTTCTCCCCCACCGGCGGCGGGCTGACCGGCTACAGCGACGCCCTTTACACCACCCAGCTCTCGGCCAGCGCCACAGCCACCGGCAGCACCCGCTGCTCTCTGCTGGCCGCCTGTGAGCGCCAGCTCCTCGAGCAGGCCGTGGCCGTGCCGCTCTTCACCCAGCAGAAGCGGATGCTGGTGGCCAACGGCATCGAGGGCCTCGTCTTCGACCCCTTCGGCCCGGTGCTGGATGTGACGTATGCGACAAAAAGTTGACCGCCGCCTAAGCCTCTCCCTTTGGGAGCAACGGCGACGACCGCCGCCAGCGGCGGAAACAGGGAGGAGCTGTTGGGGCAGTGGCCAGCAGGATGCGAGCGGCAGCGAAGCAAACGCTGGGAGCCGCAACCCGGGCAGTGTCACCGAAGGTGACGGAGAGGGCAAGGATGCTGACGATCAAATATAAGCGCAGCGATAGTATCCCTCCGACAAAGAGTCTGCCTATCGCAACGCGCCGTCCCTTTCGCAACGGGCTTGCCCTCTCAGGCGCTCACGCGCCAGCTCTCCCAGAGGGAGAGCCTTTTGGAAACGGCTCACAGTCAGATAAATTCATCAAACATAAAAAAAAAAAAAAAAAAAAAAACAGAGAGGATAGTTCAGGAATGACTATCCTCTCTGTTTTTATACTTTTTACGTTAATACGAAGGTCAGCTCTGCGGTGGCGGCGCACTTGCCGTCCACATAGGCGGACGCTTTGCCGATGCCCACCGGGCCGCGCTGCTCGACCAGCTCACAGTGAAGGGTGAGCACGTCGCCGGGGGTGACCTGCTTGCGGAAGCGGGCGTTCTTGATGCCGCCGAAGAGGGCCAGCCTGCCTTTATTCTCGGGCAGGCTCAGGGCCGCGACGGCACCGGTCTGGGCCAGCGCTTCGAGGATCAGGACGCCGGGCATGACCGGCTGTCCCGGGAAGTGGCCGCAGAAGAATTCTTCGTTGCGGGTGACGCACTTGCGGCCAATGGCCCACTGGCCCGGCTCGTAGTCCAGAATGCGGTCCACGAGGGCGAAGGGATACCGGTGGGGCAGGATGGCCGCGATGTCCTCGCTGGTCAGGCTGTTTGCGTTTTCACGCACGGTGCGGGGTTCTGCCATCGCTCAGCCCTCCCACTTCTTGAAGGCCAGGCAGGCGTTGTGTCCGCCGAAGCCCAGGCTGTTGCTCAGAGCGTACTCCATCTTCATCTCACGGCCCACATTCGGCACATAGTCCAGATCGCACTCCGGGTCGGGCTGCTCGTAGTGGATGGTGGGCGGCGCGAACTGGTCGCGGAGGGCCAGTGCGGTGAACACGGCCTCGATGCCGCCTGCGCCGCCCAGCAGATGGCCGGTCATGCTCTTGGTGCTGACGACGGCGATGTCCTTGGCGTGGTCGCCGAAGACGGCGTGGATGGCGGCAGTCTCGCAGCTGTCGTTCATGTGGGTGCCGGTGCCGTGGGCGTTGATGTGGTCGATCTGCTCGGGGGCAATGCCGCCATCCTTGAGAGTCAGCTTCATGCAGCCGATGGCACCTGCGCCGCCGGGTGCGGGAGCTGTGAAGTGGTAAGCGTCGCAGTTGGCGCCATAGCCCACGACTTCGGCATAGATGTGTGCGCCGCGGGCCTTGGCGTGCTCCAGCTCTTCCAGCACCAGCACACCGCTGCCCTCGCCCATCACAAAGCCGCCGCGCCGTGCGTCGAAGGGCAGGCTGGCCGCATCAGGGTCCGCAGCAGTGGAGAGGGCCTTCATGCTGGTAAAGCCGCCGATGCCCAGCGGGCTGATGCAGCTCTCGGCACCGCCGCAGACCATGACCGGCTCGTAGCCGTCGCGGATGCGGTGGAACGCATCGCCCACAGCGTTGGTGCCGCCTGCGCAGGCCGTCACCGGGCAGGTACACATCCCCTTGAGGCCGAAGCGGATGGCGATCTGTGCTGCCGCCATGTTGGCGATAGCCATCGGGATGAAGTAGGGGCTGACCTTCTCCATGCCCTTTTCCTCGCCGCGGCTGTGCTGCTCCTCGATGGTGGGCAGGCCGCCGATGCCGCTGGACACGATGACGCCGATGTTCTCGGCCTCGGCTTCGCAGTCGATGCCGCTGTCCTGGATGGCCTCGGCGGCAGCGCCCAGCGCCAGCAGGGTGAAGCGGGCCATCTTGCGGGCTTCCTTTTTGTCCACGACGGTCTCGGGGTCGAAGCCCTTGACCTCGCCCGCCAGCTTGCACTTGAACTCGCTGGCGTCGAACTGGGTGATGGGGCCGATGCCGCACTTGCCTGCGCGGGCTGCAGCCCAGCTGTCGGCGGTGTTATTTCCAAGAGGGTTCACGGTGCCAAGACCGGTGATGACGACTCTGCGTTTTTCCATAGAAAAAGCTCCTTTTTACATTGCCATGCCGCCGTCCACACAGAGCACCTGCCCGGTGAGATAGCTGCTTTGTTCGGCGGCGAAGAAAGCCACCGCGTTTGCCACGTCCTCCGGCTGGCCGGCGCGTCCCTCCGGGATGGTCTTGCACATCTCGGTGCGGACAGCCTCCGGCAGAGCGGCGGTCATATCCGTGGCGATGAAGCCGGGGGCCACCGCGTTGACGGTGACGTTCCGGCTGGCCAGCTCCTTGGCGAGGCTCTTGGTCAGGCCGATGAGGCCCGCCTTGCTGGCGGAATAGTTGGTCTGGCCTGCGTTGCCCCGCAGACCCACCACGCTGCTCAGGTTGACGATGCGGCCATAGCGCTGGCGCACCATCCGGCGTGCGGCCTCCTTGCAGCAGAGGAACGCACCCTTGAGGTTGGCGTTCAGGACGGTGTCGAAGTCCTCCTCGGAAAGGCGGAGGATGAGGTTGTCGCGGGTGACGCCCGCGTTGTTGACGAGAATATCCACCCGGCCAAAGGCGTTCACTGCCTCTTCGAACAGCTTCTTGCAGCCCTCGGCAGTGGAGACGTCGGCCTGCACGGTGACGGCCTCGACGCCAAGCTCTTTGCAGAGTGCGGCAGTCTCGGCGGCAGCGGCCTCGCCGTGGCAGTAGTTGACCACCACGTTGCAGCCCTGCTTTGCCAGTGCGACACAGACAGCGCGGCCGATGCCCCGGCTTCCGCCGGTGACGACGGCGGCACGGGTCAGCTTTTCTTCGCTCATGCCTGTGCCTCCTTCCAGCTGGTGAGGAAAGCCTCCAGCTCTTCTGCCGTCTCGACAGCGGTGCAGTGGACGTCTGCGCCCAGCGTCTTTTTCACGAAGCCGCTCAGGGCCTTGCCCGGGCCGACTTCGAGAATGTCGGTGACGCCCAGCTCGCCCAGACGGCGGAGGGTATCTTCCATGTAGACGCTGCTCTGCACCTGCTTTTCCAGCAGAGCGGGGATGCTGTCGCTGTCTGCCTTTTCGCGGCCGAGGCAGTTGAAGAGGACAGGCGTCTCCATCTCGCCGAAATACTCAGACGCAAAGCGCTTTGCCAGCGCGTCACCGGCGGAGTGCATCAGCTTGGTGTGGAAGGGGCCGCTGACCTTCAGCGGGATGCAGCGGCGTGCGCCTGCGGCTTTTGCCAGCTCAGCGGCCTTTTCCACGGCGGCTTTTTCGCCGCCGATGACCAGCTGGCCCGGGCAGTTGTAATTGCAGATCTGGACACAGCCCAGAGCGGATGCCTCTTCGCAGCACTTTGCCAGTGCGTCGCGGTCAAGGTTCATCACAGCGGTCATACCGCACTCGATGCCCTTGGCGGCGTCGGCCATGGCCTTGCCACGGAAGGCAGCCAGCTCCACAGCCTGCTTGGCCGTGAAGACACCGGCGGCTTCCAGCGCGGAGTATTCGCCCAGCGACAGACCGGCCAGATAGTCGGCCTTGACGCCGTTTTCCTTCAGGACAGCCGTGACACCGGCGGCGAAGGCCACCATGCAGGGCTGGGTGTACTGAGTCAGATTCAAAACGCCTTCCGGGTCGTCGAAGCAGACGCTCTCCAAATCAAAGTCGAGGTCTGCGGCGTTGAACGCCTCCCGGAACGCGGGGTATCTCTCGTAAAGGTCTTTGCCCATGCCGGGGTGCTGAGAGCCCTGACCGGCATACAGAATGGCAAGCTTCATTGGTGTTTCCTCCAATCATCCATCAGTTCATCCATCAGCTCCCGGACACTGCGCATCCGGTCGAGACGGCCCACATTGGCCCCGCAGAAGAAGAGTCCCTCTTCCACATTGCCCTTCACGGCCTCGATGAGGGCGTGGGTGATGCAGTAAGGCACCTTGGCCGGCTCACAGGCTTTGAGGCAGCGGGCGCAGTGTTTCGGCGGGAAGCGCAGACCCTGCTCAAGCTTCTGCACCAGCGGAGTGGCCAGCGCACGGCCCGGCATTCCCACAGGGCTGTGGATGATGCGCACATCCTCGGGCTTGGCCGCCAGCAGGACGTCCTTATAGGTCTGGCTGGCGTCGCACTCGTAGGTGGGGATGAAGCGGGTGGCGAGCTGTGCGCCCGCAGCACCCATCTTCGTATAGCGGGCGATGTCCTCGCCCGTGTAGACACCTCCGGCCACGAAGACCGGGATGTCGTGGCCGAACTGAGCCTCGAAAGGCTTCACCTCGGCCAGCACTTCGGGCAGGATCTCGTCGAGGGTCTGGCATTTTCCGGCCAGAAGCTCTTCTTCCGAAAAGCCCAGGTGCCCGCCGGCCTTGCAGCCCTCAATGACCACGAAGTCGGCGGTGCGGTTGAAGGCTTTTGCCCACCGGCGGAGGATGAGCTTTGCAGCACGTCCGCTGGACACGATGGGTGCCAGCGCAACATCCGCTCTTTCCACCAGGCCGGGCAGCTCCAGCGGGAGGCCCGCACCTGATACGATGGCATCCACGCCTGCCTCCACAGCCGTGCGGACGGCGTCGGCGTAGTTCTGGGTGGCGACCATCGCGTTGATGGCCACCAGTCCCACGCCGCCTGCGATCTCCTTCGCTTTGGCGATTTCTTTTTTCAGCGCACGGAGATTCGCTGCGCAAGGGTCGCCGGCAAAATCGGGTTCGCGGTAGCCTGTGTCGGCGGTGGAGATGCACCCCATGCCGCCGCAGGCCGCGACCGCACCGGCCAGACCGCCGAGGGAAACGCCCACGCCCATGCCGCCCTGTAAGACAGGCACGGCCAGCGGCTTGCCTGCGAGGGTCAGCATAACTCGCTCAGCGAATGCATCCGCTGCCTCCCGCTCTCCCACAGCTCGTCGAGGATGTCAGCCACAGGCCGCACCTCGTGGAGCATACCGGCCACCTGACCGGCCATCAGACTGCCGGTGGCGGTGTCGCCCTCAAAGACGGCGCGCCGCAGACTGCCCAGCGTGTATTTTTCCAGCTCCATCTTGTCGGCGCCGGCCTTTTCCTGCCGGACATACTCGCGGCTCATCCGGTTTTTCAGCACACGGACGGGGGTGCCGCCGATGCGGCCGGTGACGATGGTGTCGCTGTCCTTGGCGCGCAGAAGCGCGGCCTTGTAGTTCTCGTGGATGGGGCATTCCTCACTGACCAGCAGGCAGGTACCCACCTGCACGCCGCAGGCTCCCAGTGCGAAGGCTGCCGCCAGCTGGCGGCCATCGGCGATGCCGCCCGCCGCGATGACGGGGACATCTACAGCGTCCACCACCTGCGGGACAAGGGCCATGGTGGTCATCTCGCCCACATGGCCGCCGCTCTCGGTGCCTTCGGCGATGACGGCATCCACGCCCAGAGGGACAAGGTGCTTGGCCAGAACGGCCGCTGCCACCACGGGGATGACCTTGATACCGGCTTCCTTCCACATGGGGATGTACTTGCCGGGGTTGCCCGCGCCGGTGGTGACGACCTTGATGCCCTCTTCCACGACGATTTTGGCAAACTCGTCGGCCTGGGGGTGCATCAGCATGATGTTGACTCCAAAGGGCTTGTCGGTGAGCTCCTTGCAGCGGCGGATGTTCTCCCGCAGCGTCTCAGCGTTCATGCCGCCTGCGCCGATAAGGCCCAGCGCACCGGCGTTGGAGCAGGCGGCGGCAAACTCGCCGGTGGCGATGTTGGCCATGCCGCCCTGAATGATGGGGTATTTCGTGCCTAATATCTCGTTGAGTAATTTCATGTAAATCGTCCTATTTATAGGTTTTACTTTAGAGCGCTCTCCCGTGAAGAACCTCTCAGTCTGCTTCGCAGACAGCTCCCCTGATAGGGGAGCCACTGGCGTGCCGGTCAAGTCCACGCTGGACGAGCAAAGCTCAGTATTTCGGAAACTGTAGTGCCCTGTTGTCCAGGTCAGCACCGGCTTGACAAGGTGCGTTTGTCCAGAAGTTCCTGCCCTCGTAAGCAAGGCCCGGCCTTTTACGTTCTATCGGGCTTCCAGCAGGCAGTTCAGAGTTGCCCGGCTTGCCAAGGGCATCAGCCATGACTGAGAGGGCTGTACGCAACCAGCATCCCGCCCCAGGTCAATCCGCCGCCGAAGCCAATGCAGGATACCTTCTGCCCGGCTTTGAGCAGACCGGCTTCGGCCATCTCGTTGAGGGCCACCGGGATGCTGGCCGCGCTGGTGTTGCCGTGGCGGTCCATGTTCTTGTAGAACTTTGCGGCGTCGGCGTGGAGCGCTTTCACACAGTGGTCGATGATGCGGCTGTTGGCCTGATGGCAGACCACCCAGTCCACATCGTCCAGCGCCAGCTGCGTCTCGTCCAGCACCGCGTGCAGACAGCGGGGCAGCGCGTCCACCGCAAAGCGGAAGACGGCACGCCCGTCCATGCTGATGGGGGCCGAGCCGGTGCGGCAGGGGCCTCCTGCGTGGATAGCCTCGTCGCCCCGTGCGCCCAGCGTGATCGCAAACGGTGCGTCGCACAGTTCAAAGATCGCTGCGCCCGCACCGTCGCCGAAGAGCACACAGGTGGAGCGGTCGGTCTGGTCCATCAGGCGGGACAGCGCTTCGCAGCCCACCACGAGGGCGTACCGTCCACCCAGCGTCGCCATCAGGCCGCGGGCCACGGCGGTGCCGTAGATGAAGCCCGAGCAGGCGGCGTTGACATCCAGCGCGGGGCGGTTTTCGGGCAGACCCAGCGCCCGCTGCACCTGACAGGCCACACTTGGGGTGGCGTCAGGTGCCGAAAGGGTAGCGCAGACACAGCAGGCAATATCCTGCGGCGAAAGACCACTGCGCTCCAGCGCCTGCTCTGCCGCCGCGATGGCCAGCGTGGCGGCGGATTCTTCCTCCGTACACCAGTGGCGGGCGCGGATGCCGGTGCGGGTGGTGATCCACTCGTCGCTGGTGTCCACGGTGCGGCTCAACTCTTCATTGGTGACCGTGCGGCCGGGCAGAGCTCCGCCGGTGGCGATCAACTGCAAACCGTTCATGCTCGTTTCGCTTCTCCGATCTGACGAAATTTTTTGTACCGCTGGTCGGCCAGCGCCTTGCCGCTCATCTTGCAGAGGGCGGTGAGGTGGTTTTTCAGGGCCGTATCCATGGCGGCGAACAGGGCCGCGTGGCTGCGCTGTGCGCCGCCCACAGGCTCCGGGATGATCTCCTCGACGATGCCGTCCTTGTAGAGGTCCTGTGCGGTCAGCTTCATGATCTCGCAGGCTTCGCCGCTGCGGGAGGGATCCTTCCACAGGATGCTGGCGAAGCCCTCAGGGCTGAGCACCGAGTAGACGGCATTTTCCAGCATGAGGATGTGGTTTGCCACACCCAGCGCCAGTGCGCCGCCGGAAGAGCCTTCGCCGGTGACAACAGCGATGACGGGGACCGTCAGACCGCTCATCTCCATCAGGTTTCGGGCGATAGCCTCGCCCTGTCCCCGCTCTTCGGCCTCCTTGCCGGGGTATGCGCCCGGCGTGTCGATGAAGGTGATGATGGGGCGGCCAAACTTTTCGGCCTGCTTCATGAGACGGAGGGCCTTGCGATAGCCCTCCGGTCCCGGCATACCGAAGTTGCAGGCCATGTTCTCTTCCAGCGTGGAACCTTTGCGGTGGCCGATGACGGTCACAGGCATCCCGTGGAAGCGGGCGATGCCGCCCAGAATGGCGCTGTCCTCCCGGCACTGACGATCACCGCACTGCTCAAAGAAATCGGTGAACAGAGCATTGATGGTCTCGTCGATATGGGGGCGCTCCGGGTGGCGTGCCAGAAAGACCCGATCCTCAGCGGTCAGCGGGCCGCAGCAGCGGAGGATCTCATCTTCCTCCACAGCCAGTTCGGCCAGCTCGGAAGCGTGGGCCGTGATGGCGGCCATCTGGCTCTCCTCGTCCTGTGCGCCGCCACGCAGGGCAGCGATCTGGGCATCCAAAGGAGCAAGCTGCTCCAGAAGTTCTTTTATCATTCTGTTTTCCTCCCGCCTGCGTGGAGCTGCAGCAGCTGGATGAGGGTGGCGCGGAGCTCACTGCGGGGTACGACCTTGTCTACAAAGCCGTGTTCCAGCTGGAACTCGCTGCGCTGGAAGCCCTCGGGCAGGCGCTCGCCGATGGTCTGCTCGATGACGCGGGGGCCTGCAAAACCGATGAGTGCGCCCGGCTCGGCCAGCATGATGTCGCCAAGGCTGGCAAAGCTGGCGGTAACGCCGCCGGTCGTGGGGTGGGTCAACACACTGATGTACAGCCCGCCCCTGGCCGAAAAGCGCTCGATGGCGGCGCTGGTCTTGGCCATCTGCATCAGGCTGAAAATGCCTTCCTGCATCCGGGCGCCGCCGCTGGCCGAAAAGATGACCAGCGGAAGTTTTTTCGCCGCCGCGTACTCGATGGCGCGGGTGATCTTCTCGCCCACGGCCGTGCTCATGCTGCCCATAAAGAAGCGGCTGTCCAGCACAGCGGCCACCACCGACACGCCGCCGATGCGGCCCACTGCCGCGACAGCAGCCTCGCTGAGGCCCGTCTTCTGGGTCTGGGCGCTGAGCTTTTCGGGATAGCCCGGGAAACCCAGCACGTCCTGCGGGGCCAGCTCTGCGTCCAGCTCCCGGAAGCTGCCGCTGTCCAGCACAAGGCTCAGGCGGTAGTACGCGCCGATGGGCTGGTGATTGCCGCAGTTGGGGCAGACGAAAAGGCTCTTGGCCCAGATCTGGCGGGTGGCACGGCGGCCGCACTGCTTGCATTCCACAAACTGCGGCTCATGCCACGCCGCACCGGTGTCCCGCCGGGCTTTGAGCTGGAAGGCGCGCTCCCGCATCCGTCCCGGGAGCAAGTCTCTGATGTCGTTCATCGTTATGCCTCAGCGTGTGCAGTCAGGTAGTTGAAGATGTCGCCGACGGTCTTCATGTTGGCCAGCTCCTCGTCGGGGATGGAGACGCCGAAAGCGTCCTCCAGAGCCATGTTCAGCTCCACAGCGTCCAGGCTGTCGGCCTCGAGGTCCTCGGTCAGGCTGGCCTCCATCGTGACCTTCTCTTCCTCGCAGTTCAGGGTGTCAACGACGATCTTCTTCATATCCTCAAAAGTCATGGTGATCTTCTCCTTTTATCTTGTGTATGCGTGTTGTACTATCGTATCTTGTTCGGGCAAATCAGTTCATGTCATTTAGTTAAATGTTTTGAACGATTTGATAAGGCCATTATACTCGCGAGGTCCCCATTGTCAATAGTTTTATCTAAAAAGTTTTAGTTTTCTCATTTCTTTCACAGGTCGTTGCGCAACCAATACAGTATTTTCGTCGTGTATTTCGGGCTTTTAGTCGTTTTTCCCGGCCCCTGTGTTCTATTCGGCCCAGAAACGCTGATCGATACAGAACAAAAAGAGCAGAGACTTGCGGGTTTTGCACCGCAGGCTCTGCTCTTTTGGATTATTTATTCTTCATTTACGCCAAGTCTTTTATATACTTCTGCCTCGTCCACGGGAACACCGGAAATTTTTCCAGCTTCCAGTTCCTCCATGAGGCGCGCTCTATCTTGTTCTTTCATACTGTTATTTCAACCTGATTTCCTTCCACCGCAAGGACACAGCTTTCATAATAGCCGTCTCCGGTGGTGCGGGGGCCGCTGAGGACTTCGAGGCCGTCTGCCTTGAGACGGGCCGTCAGCGCATCCACCTTCTCCCGACTGCCGACGCTGAACGCGATGTGCGCGTATCCGGTGCGGGCGGCAGGCTTCGGCTCGTCGGATATTCCGGGTTTGTTCATCAGCTCCAGGCGTGCGCCGTCCGCGAAGGTGAGAAAGTAGGAGCGGAAGTCCGTCCTCGGGTTGTGGTAGCCCGCATTCGGTACGGCGTCAAAATAGCGCACAAAGAAGTCCTTTGCGGCTTCGAGGTCGTTGACGTACAGGGCGATGTGCTCGATTTTCATAGCGTCTCCTTTCTATGTTTCACCAGATAGCAACCAATGCCGATGGCGTCCGCCAGCGCCATGCCCGCAATGAGGGCGAAGGACTGGAAGACGCTCTGGCGCATTTTATCGTACTCACCACTGCCCATGCAGAGGCCCAGCAGGATACTGCTGGTGATGGGGCCGGATGTCAATGCACGCTGCATGGAGATAGATTTCTCCTTTTCTTACATCTCAACAAAATTTCATACGGTATTCTTTGGGAGTACAGTGTTTTATCTCCCGGAAGATCTTGATAAAGTAGCTGCCATCGGTGAAGCCGCACTCCGCGCCGATCTCGCCGGTCTTGAGCCGGGTGGAGCGAAGCAGCTCAGCAGCCTTTTCCACCCGGTACTGCTTGACGTACTGGATGGGCGTGATGCCCAGCATCTGCCTGAAGCTGCGCAGACAGGCGCTCTCGCTGAGGGCCACGCTGCCCGCGATGAGCTGGACTGTCAGCTCTTCCGCGTAGTGTTCCTCCACGAAGCGGAGCATCTGCTTCATCCGCTCGGAGGCGATCTGCTCCTGCTGGGAGACCTTCGTCCGCCCGCCCACGCACTGGGTGCTCAGCAGCCGCAGGGCCAGCGAGAGGTAGTAGCGCACCCGGTTCTCGTAGTCGAAGGGTTCGTCCGACACGGCCTTCCAGCTCTCGTGCAGACAGTCCAGCACCTGTTTCTGCCACGGCACCAACCCATCCAGAAGGAAAAATGGCGGGGCGTCGGGCTGGGTCATGGGGCGGATGAGCTTCTGCCAGAAGATGGTATCCATGCCGCCCACGAGCCGCGGATGGAACACGCCCGAGTGGAGCAGGGCTGTGCCTTCCGGTGCCTGCTCCACCGCGTGGAGGACGCCCGAGTTGATGAACACTCCCTGCCCGGTCTGCAAGGTGAGGCGGGTCTTTTTGACGTCCACATGGAGCGGTCCCTTTGTGCAGAGCACATATTCAAACTCTTCGTGCCAGTGCCACGCCACCGAATAGCTGGACAGATCCTCTGCATAGCAGGCGATGGGAAACAGCGCGCTGCCGTGCTGCACAAGTTCCCTGCCCTTTTCGCTGGCGACGATGTTGGAGCTGATATTTAGTGCCATATTCGCCAATTCCTTTCCCCAATACATTGAAGTTTTTTTATCAAAGCCGATTTTGTTGTACAAAGAATCTGCTTTTGTTCTATCATCTGTGCCGGTTTTGTGGTATTATTTCATCGGAGCTGATAAGCTCAGTATAGCACTGAAACGGGGCAGATACAACCCATAACGAAGCTTTGCTTCCAAGGGTCTGTGCGCACTGTCCCACAGCTCCAAGGCCGCGATGCCGCCCGCACCCCGACCCACAAGGCTTTTGCAGAAGCCTTACACACTTTACCGAACACGGAGGTATTTATTATGCTTCGCATCGAATATTTTGATAAAAACCGCTTCATGAAACAGGTCGCCGCAAGCCGCGGCAGCGTCATCCTGCACCTGGACAATGGCTCCACCTGCGACCTCAAGAAGGACGACGAGGCTTCCGCCATCTTCCAGACCATGGACGCCCCCAAAAAGGGCTTCAGCATCAGCGTGAGCGACCCCGCTGATGTCACCGGCTTCCTGCGCTATATGCTCGAGGCTGGCCGCGCCTGCTGAAAACGCCATCATCTATTCTTCATTATTCATCATCACAGCAAAACAGGACAGCCCCGCTCTGGCACATCTCAGAGCGGGGCTGTCCTGTTTTGTTTCATTTTTATTTTACAGGATGCACCGGCTGATGGCCTGCGCCACAGCCAGCAGCTCTTCCTGCCCGATGAAGCCGAACTTCATCTCGTGCTCGTCGGCGTAGCAGACCGTCAGTTCCGAAGTCTGCAATGGGTCGCCGAAGCCTGCCGTCTGGATGCCGAAGTGGACGATCTTCCGGTAGGGCAGGACGAAGATCTCCTGCCGGGTGCCGGTAACGCCCTGCATATCCACCATGAAAATGCGGTGGCTCGTAAAAACGGCCTGATCGCGCACCGTCTTGTATGCGCCCACGATGCTTTCGCCGTCCAGCAAAAGCGCCTGCACATTCTTGCAGATCTCCTTCTCCTTGATGCGGATGAGGTTCTGCATCGGCTTTTCCCGAAATTCCATACCGGAAGTCTCCCTTCTTTTGCCCTATATAATAGGTGTTTCTGGGCCAAGTATAACATTTCTGCCACAGAGCTTCAAGTCATTCTCGCCTTTTGGGCCGGGTTGTGTTATACTGACAGGTGATTTGAGATTTCTTGTATACAAAAAGAGGTTCACATATGGAGATCATCGTACATCAGGCCATTCTCCACGTTCTGGATACCACGCTGGATGCCCCCGTGCTCAGCGGCAGCTGCATGGAGATGACAGCCGAAAAGACGGCCTATCTGCAATACCACATCGAAAAGCTGCTTGCCAGCGACGACATCCGCCAGTGCCGCCCCCTGCCGGACTCGGCATTCCGGTACGAGCTGGAACAGAACAAGGACTTTATCGACCTGTCCTGCCGCATTGCGGGCGTCCTGTTCGACTATATGCACGCTCATACCACCATTCCGGGGGCCGACCTCGCTGTGGTGGACTTCACCCGGGACGGCCAGCCGTGGCTGGGCATCCTCAAGCTCAACTATAAAAACGGCTACACCCACTACACCGAGAGCGTAGACGGTGCGCCGGTCAACTCCATCATCCAGCAGCGGGCCTGCCTGCCCACCCAGAGCGGCAAGGTGGAGGAAGGCGCACTGGTGGACCTGACCGACTACTCCATGAAGCTGCTGGAGAAAAAGTTCGACATCGACGGCCACAAGGAGTTTTACCTTTCCACCGTCGTTTTCCAGTACACCACCGCCGAGCCGGAAAAGAAAAAGCTGCAGGCCATTCAGGACGCCGCCGTTCAGGCCGTGCAGGAGAACTATCAGGATGAGCCCCACGTGGAGGCACAGGTGGCCATGCTCATTGCCAATCAGGCCGCTGACAACGACAACAGGGTGACGGTCGAGCAGGTGCGCCGGCAGCTGGCTGAGGAATACCCGCTGGCGGCTGTCCCCTTCGACGACTATGTGGAGAAAAGCGACGTCCTCGAGCCGGCGCAGGCCCAGCAGCCCGTCACGGTCTCCCCCGCCCGCATCCGCCGGATGGAGAGCCGCAGCATCCACACCGCCAGCGGCATCGAGGTGAAGATCCCTACCGAGATCCTCTCCGAGGATTCTGCGGTGGAATTTCTCCACGCCGAGGACGGCAGTGTTTCGCTGCTCATCAAGAACGTCATCCTGTAAGGAGGGGAGCTTATTATGGACCTTGCCGTCATCACCGCCCAGCAGGTGGCGGAGCTGTTCATCCTCATAGGGCTGGGGGCTCTTGGTGCCAAGACCGGCCTGCTCCGCCCCGAGGGCAAGCAGACTCTCTCGAACCTGCTGGTCAACCTCGTCGTCCCGGCCATGATCATCAACTCCTACCGCATGGAGTTCAGCGCAGAAATTCTGCACAACCTCATGGCCGCGTTCGCCCTGAGCACCCTGTCCATCCTGCTGGGCCTCATCATCACCCTGCTGTTCACGGCCCGCAGCAGGGACAGCCGGACGCCCATCTTCCGGTTCGCCGGTGTCTTTTCCAATGCGGGCTATATGGGCCTGCCCCTCATTTCGGCGCTCTTCGGCTCCGAGGGCCTGCTTTATGCCAGCGCCTTCTTTACCCTGTTCAATCTCCTGCTCTGGACGGTGGGCTACAGCATGGTCAGCGGCAGCTCCGACCCCAAAAAGGTCACCCAGAGTCTGCTGCACTGCCCGGCCATCTACGCCATCGTCGTGGGTCTCGTCCTCTACCTGCTCCAGATCCCGCTGCCTGACCTCATCGTCCAGCCCATGGAGCTTCTGGGCGGCATGAACACTCCCCTCTCCATGCTCATCACCGGTATGCTCATCGCCTCGGGCGACCTGCACCGCACCCTCACCGACAAGCACATCTGGAAGCTCACCGTGGTCCGGATGCTTTTCATTCCGGTGCTGACCATCGCAGCTTTCGCCGCGCTGGGGTTCTTCCGCTACGGCATGGTCACGCAGGTCATCGTGCTGCTGGAATGCTGCCCGGCTGCGTCCATCACCTCGGTGTTCGCCGTCCAGTTCCACCACGATGAGCAGTTTGCCGCCGGCAGCGTCGTGCTGACCACCCTGCTCAGCATCGTGTTCCTGCCGCTGTGTGCGCTTATCATTACGATGTTCTAACCTCTCAGTCTGCTTCGCAGACAGCTCCCCTATCAGGGGCAACAATTTCGACCGCCGCCAGTGGCGGAAACAGGGAGAAATTGTTGGGGCAGCGGCCAGCAGGATGCAAGCGAGAGCGCAGCAGACGCTGGGAGCCGCAACCCGGGTGCGAAGCACCATTGGCAAGCCGGGTCACTTTGTACTGCCTGCCAAAAGCACACACTACCATAAAAGGCCGGGCCTCGCTTACAAGGGCAGGTGCCAGCCATTCTTTACAGAGGTAAAAGACAATGCAGAATATTACCATCCGCAACGCCACATTGGCCGACGCACCCCGCATTCTGGAAATCTACGCCTACTACGTCGAGCACACGGTCATCACTTTCGAGTACGATGTGCCGTCGCTTGCCGAGTTCGAGGACCGGATGCGGGACATCATGAAAAAATACCCCTACCTCGTCATCGAGCGGGATGGACGCATCGAGGGCTACGCCTATGCCCACGCCTTTGTGGGACGTGCCGCCTACGACTGGGCCGCAGAGCTGACCATCTACCTCGACCACGACGCCAGGCGCGGCGGACTGGGCCGCGTCCTCTATGAGGCGCTGGCCGACCGGCTCAAGGCCATGGGTGTCCTCAACCTCTACGCCTGCATCGGCTACCCGCAGGCGGAGGACGAATACCTCACCAAAAACAGCGCCCAGTTCCACGAACATCTGGGCTTCACGCTGGCCGGTACCTTCCACAACTGCGGCTATAAGTTCGGGCGCTGGTACGACATGATCTGGATGGAAAAAATCATCGGCGAGCACCGCCCCGACCAGCCGGACATCGTGCCGTATCAATATTGAGCCTATGCAAAAAAGCAGGTGCATCCGCTGGATGCACCTGCTTTTGCTTTACTGTTTATCCATTTGTTCTTTGTGGTATTGCAGCGTGTACAGCTGATAATATCGGCCATGTGCGGCGAGAAGCTGCTGGTGAGTCCCCTGCTCCAAGATCCTGCCGCGCGACAGCACGATGATGTTATCTGCGTGCTGGATGGTGGAGAGGCGGTGTGCCACGATGAGCATGGTGCCGACGCTGCGCATCTTTTCCAGCGAATCCTGAATCAGAAGCTCCGTCTCAGTGTCGATGTTGGCGGTGGCCTCGTCCAGAATCATGACGCTGGGCTTATGCAGGATGGTGCGGGCAAAGCTGAGCAGCTGACGCTGGCCCGCCGAGAAGTTATTGCCGCGCTCCCGGACTTCTTCGTCGAGGCCGTGCTCGAGTTTGTTGATGAAGTGGTCGGCATTGACATACCGACAGACCTTCATGATCTCTTCGTCCGGAATGTTCTCCTCCCGGAGGACGATGTTGCTGCGGATAGTACCCGAGAAGAGGAAGACGTCCTGCAGCATCTGGCCGAAGTGACGGCGGAGGGAGGAGATCTTGATTTTGCGGATGTCGATGCCGTCGATCAAGATCTCGCCCTTCTGGAACTCGTAGTTGCGGCAGATGAGGGAGAGGATGGTGCTCTTGCCCGAGCCGGTAGAGCCGACAAAGGCCACGGTTTGGCGGGGCTCCACATGGAAGGAAACGCCCTGCAGCACCCACTCGCCGGGGATGTAGCTGAACCAGACGTCCCGGAACTCGATGTCGCCCTTCACTTCGTCCAGCTCAACGGCATCGGGGGCGTCCACCATCTGGGGCTGGATGTCCATGATGGAGAAGACCTTCTCCGACGACGCCAGCGCCGACTGCAGCCAGTTGAACTGCTCGGCGAGGTTCTGGATGGGGGTGAAGAACTTGGAGATATACATATAAAAGGTGACGATGGTGCCGCTGGAAATGGTCTGCCCGAGGAAGGTGACATGGTTCAGATGGCCCATGCCGCCAAGATAGAACAGGCAGAGGATCGAGCTGATATACAGCATATACACCAGCGGACGGAAGACGCCGAAGACGAAGATCTGCTCCTGCGTGGCCTTGGCGAGGGTCTGGCTCTTCTGGCGGAACTCCTCCATCTTCTCGTCCTCACGGCCAAAGATCTGGGTGACCTTGATGCCGGAGAGATTCTCGGAGAGGTAGGTGTTGATGTCGGTGGTCGCGTCCTTGACCTTGCGGTAGGCGCGGCGGGAGAACTTGCGGAAGATGACCGTGAACAGGAGGATGAAGGGTACGAAGCAGAGCACCATCAGGGTCAGCTCGTAGTTCAGGAAGAGCATCGCCACCAGAATGCCCAAAATGACGAAGGCGTTCTTGGTGAGGTTGACGAAGAGGTTCGTGAACATCATCGAGATGGCGTTGGTGTCGTTGGTCACGCGGGTGACGAGCTTGCCCACCGGGATGTCGTTCAACTGGCCGTGGGAGAGGCTTTCAATGTGGGTGAAAAGGTCTTCACGCAAATCGGAGATGATGCGCTGGCCCACACGCTGCAGAATGACGGCCTGCAAATAGGTGCTGGCCATCGAGAAGACCAGCACACCCGCATAAACGGCCACACTGACATAGAGGCTTTTCAGTTCGAAATCGCCCACCACAAGCTCTTCGATGTAGCCCACGATGAGGGGCGACGCGATGTCGTAGGAGATGGAGAAGAGGACGAGAAAGCCCACGACGACGAACTGCCTGAGGTAGGGTTTGGCGTAGCCGAAGAGGCGGCGCAGGATCTCGCCGTCGGCCATGCTGCGCTCGAAGCCCATAGCCGTTTTCTTGTCTTTGACGCAGGCGTAGGCGATGAGCAGCAGCACCGACACGGTGCCGATGACGCCGCCCACGAGAAGAAGCGGATTCAGACTCATCATGCGTTGCCACCTCCCACTTCGTCTTCAAGCTTCTGCAGATCGACCATCTTGTGGTACTCCGGGCAGGATGCATAGAGCTGGTCGTGGGGGCCAACGGCCTCCACTCTGCCGTCCTCGAGGAAGATGATCTTATCCAGTCCCTCCACCGTCGAGATGCGGTGGGCGATGAGCAGAGTGGTCTTACCGGCACGGCTCTTTTTCAGGTTGTCGAGGATGATTTTTTCCGTCCTGGTATCCACCGCCGAAACCGAGTCGTCGAGGATCAGGATGGGCGCATCTTTCAGCAGGGCGCGGGCGATGGAGATGCGCTGCTTCTGACCGCCCGAGACGGTGACGCCGCGCTCGCCCAGGACAGTCTCGTAGCCATCCTTGAAGTCCACAATGTTGTCCCGGACGTCAGCAAGGCTGGCTGCCCGTTCAATGTCCTCAGGGGTGGCGTCATCCACGCCAAAGGCGATGTTGTGGGCGATGGTATCCGAGAAGAGGAAGTTCTCCTGCGGGACATAGGCACACGCCTGCCGCACCGAGTGGATGGAGACGCCGTTAACGTCCTTCCCGTCCACGAAAAGGGTGCCGTCGGGGACGTTATAAGTGCGCAGGAGCAAATCGACCAGCGCCGTCTTGCCTGCGCCGGTCTTGCCCACGATTCCCACGCTCTCGCCGGGCTGGATCGTGAAGGAGATGTTTTTCAGCACATCGAACTCGCCGTCCGGGTAGCGGAAGGTCAAATCGCGGAACTCAATGCCGCCCTTGGGGTTTTCGAGGTCCGGCACACCGGCGCAGTCGGCCACATCAATGGGTGCATCCAGCAGCTCGGTGATGCGGTTGAGGGAGGCTTTGCCGCGGGAGGTCTTTTCGATGAGCATCGAGATCGCCATGATGGGCCAGACGATCGCCTCGAAATAGCCGATGTACTCCACCAGCTGGCCCGCATTGAAATCTCCCTTGTAGACGAGATAGCCGCCGTAGCCGAGGATGACGCAGATGACCGACTCCACGAAGAACGTCACCATTACTTCGAGCAATACCGAGATGCGGGTATACTCCACGTTGACCTCTTCGTTGTCTTTGTTGAGTTTGCGGAAAGCGATGAGCTCTTTGAGCTCCTTGACAAACGCCTTGATGACCGCGATGCCGGAGAAGTTCTCCTGCGCAAAGTCGGACAGATCAGAGAACGCCTGCTGGCGCTTCTCCCACGTTTTGGTCATGGTCTTGCCCATCACGGTGCCGATGGCAAACATGAACGCTGCCGGGATGAGGGCCAGCATGGTCATGCGTCTGTCCATGCACCACATCCGGTAGAGGGCCAGCAGACCCAGCACCAATGCGTCAAAGAACATCAGGATGCCGTCGCCGAAGCACTCCTGGATGGTGTCGAGGTCGTTGGTGTAGAGGCTCATGAGGTTGCCGACCTTGTTCACCTGATAGTACTGCTGGGACAGACGGCGGCTGTGGTCGAACATCTTCTCCCGCAGATCCGCCTGCACCCGGATGCTGGTGCCGAAGAAGCAGATGCGCCACAAAAAGCGCCCCACCACCATGAACAGCACGATCCATATCATGGGCAGGCAGATGTGCTGGAACAGCACCTCTTTCGTGAAAGGCATCGTCTCGCCCCTCACCACCACCTGTCCAAGGTTGACGCCGTTGATGACCAGACGATAGAGCTGCGGCACAAGCAGCTGGATATAGTCCACCATCAGCAGCGCAAGGATGCCCAGCAGCAGCGCGGGCGCGTGGCGCAGGTAATAGCGGTTGATGTACTTGCCGAATATCACTGGTTTTCCCTCCTTTTCCCACAGCACAGAGGCGAGCCAACGCCCGCGGGCCGAACTCCCGCAAGCGGTCAGCCCGCCTCTGTTTGTTGCACGATAGTCTCAGTATACGGCTCAGCACACTGCATTGTCAACATTTGATGCAGTTTCTGTTGAAAAAAGCCATCGTCGTGCATCTCTGCACAAACGATGGCTTCATGTTGGAGCGGCCGACGAGGCTCGAACTCGCTACCTCCACCTTGGCAAGGTGGCGCTCTACCAGATGAGCTACGGCCGCATATTCGGTGCATTTTACCTTGCACCCATCATTTCTGATGCCCTGAAAACAAGTTTCAAAGTAGGTGAAAGCTTGCGCTTTCTTGGTGGCGACCCGGATCGGGCTCGAACCGACGACCCCCAGCGTGACAGGCTGGTGCTCTA
>ERZ809702.130-NODE-130-length-20723-cov-11.8615_pt1 | contig 20723 bp, 14 predicted proteins | sample MGYA00520455_ERZ809702 | MGnify/ENA primary metagenome ERZ809702 (study PRJEB31588, sample SAMN03398776) | human gut metagenome | study: EMG produced TPA metagenomics assembly of the PRJNA231909 data set (A prospective, longitudinal analysis of the...
AGCGGGTCTCGTACTCCATGTAGAAGGGCTGGGCCATGTAGGTGCCGTCCAGCCAGACCTGCCACGGATAAATTTCCTTGTGCCAGAAGTTGCCCTCCCTGGTGCGGGGCTGGGTGAGCAGCTGGCTGCGGATGGTGTCGATGGCCTTGCGGTACTTCTCGTCGCCGAAGATGTCGTAGAGGATGAACAGGTTTTTGCCCTGATTCACGTTGTCGAGGTTGTACTCCTTCGGGTCGTAGGTCTTGATGGAGCCGTCTTCCTGCACGAACCAGTCGATGAAATCCCTGGAAAATTTCAGGTACTTCTCGTCGCCGGTGGTCTTATACAGGCTCAGGCAGGCGGTGATCATGCAGCCGTCGATGTAGTTCCACTTGTTGGGCTTGCCGCTGCGGACCTTCTCGATGTTCCACATGGGTGCCTCGGCGCTGGAATTGGCGATGAGGTAGTCCACATAATCGCCCAGCATGGACAAAATCTCTTCATGAGTCATGGCTTAGTCCTCCTCAAAATGACCGACGTTGGCAAAGCGCAGGCGCTCGCCCTCATAGCCCTCGATCCTGACGTTGTGCAGCTCGATGTTCTTGACGTTCTCGGCGTAGATGGCCAGCTTCTTGACCAGCGGGCGGTTGTCGGCCATGGCAGCCTGACCCTCCTTTGCGTCGGGGTCGAAGGTGATGGTGACATTCTTCATGGAGACGCCCTCGATGGGCTGCTCGGGCAGGCCGTCGAAGTAGCAGCCCGCAAACTGTGCATCGGTGGCCACGATGTCTTCCATGGTCAGGGTGCCGAGCTTCGGGGTGTATTCGTCCACGGGCAGAGCCTCGCGGCACTGGACATAGGGACTGTGGCCGTCCGGGTCGCAGAAGTAGAACATATTGATGACGAAGGGAGCCTTGACGCCCCGCATCTCCACGTTGCGGAACACCAGACCGTCGATGACGGCGGTGTTGCCGCGGCCGCGGCGGGTCTTGACGCGGAGGCCGCGGTCGGTATGGTCCATGAGGCACTGGGTGACCACCATGTCCTTGACGCCGCCGCTCATCTCGCTGCCGATGACGATGCCGCCGTGGCCCTTGTCCAGCAGGCAGTTGCGGATGACGGTGTGCTCGCAGCTCTTCTTGAGCTTCATGCCGAGGAAGACCTTGCTGGCCTTCATGGCGATGCAGTCGTCGCCGACGTGGATGTTCACGCCGATGATGCGGGTGTACTCGCAGCTCTCGGGGTCGATGCCGTCGGTGTTGGGGGCGTTGTAGGGGTTGTTGATGTTGAAGCTCAGCAGGTCGAGATGTTTGACGAAGATGGGGTGGATGGTCCAGGAGTAGCTGTTCTGCACGGTGATGCCGTGGAGGCAGATGTTCTCGCTGTCCACCATCGCCACGGCGCGGGGACGCCATGCGATGCGCTTGACCTTGGGGTCGACCCACCAGTCGCCGTTCTGGGCGTCGCAGTCCAGTGTGCCTTCGCCGGTGACGACGACGTCATGCACCTGGGTGATGTTCAGCAGGCCCGCAAAGCTGTTCAGCGGGTTGCCCTCCCAGCCGGTGAGGTAGTATTCGTCCACTTCGTTCTCGCTGGGGATGACGCCGGGCAGGATGGGGTAGTGGGTGCGGTCGTTGTCGCCCAGCAGCACAGCGCCCTTCTCGAGGTAGAGGGTGGTGCAGCTCTTCATGAAGAGGCTGGCGGTGCGGTAGCGGCCAGCGGGGACATATACCGTGCCGCCCCTGGGGCAGGTGGAAAGAGCAGCCTGCAGCCTGCCGGTGTTGTCGGTCTCGCCATCGGCGACGAGGCCGTAGCGGGACGCGTCCACAAAGAAGCTCTCGGCCTCGGTGGTGAAGTCCAGCTTCAGGTGCTCACCCTCGGCGTCCACCTCCACGGTGTAGGCGGTGGACGGCGTCAGGGAGAAGAGGGAGAACACGTTGGTGTTGCAGCTTTCGTAAATGGTCTTGCCGTTCAGAGCCACGGCGAAGGGGTGCTCCGGGCGGAAGCACTTGCCGTTTTCCAGCTCGAAGACGGCGCTGCGGGTCATGGAACGGATGAGAGACAGATTCATTTTTACAGCCTCCTGAGTTATTTGCGTAGATTTGCGGCTTGCCCGCAGAGGGCGGGCATGGTACACTGGGGATAAGAATATCAGAGCACTGCCCCGGCGGGGCAGGCATAGCAAGAAGGGGGAAGGGCGGATGCGCGCCGAACGGGAAAAGCTCAACGCGAAGATCACGGCGGGAGCGCTCAGGCTGGCCGGCGGGCGGCTCGAGCTGCCTGCCGAGATGTGCCATATCGTTCTGTTTTCGGGCGGCAGCTGCACGGTCCAGTGCGGGGATACGTCGCTCCTGGTCAGCCCCGGCTGCGCACTGCTGCTGGGGCCGGGGGCGTGGGCGGTATCGCAGGCAGGCCACACCCAGCCGGAAATGCTGGGGTGCAGTTTCCCACAGGCGGCCCTCCACGAGATGAAGAACGCCACCGGCGAAGATTTCCTCCGCCTTTTTGCACCGGGCAGCCAGATGGCCCTTTACGGCAGCATCCAGTGGGCCAGCCGTCTGCGGACGCTGCTGGAGATGATGCGGAGCGCCATGGGCGAGCCGGAGTATCCCGGCGGGCTGTATCTGGCACTGACCCTCCACTATGTGGAGCAGGAGCACCGGGCGCAGAGCGCCGCCGACGCCCGCCCCCGCAACGAGACGGTGGAGCAGATCTGCGCCTACCTTGCGGCAAACTACCGGCAGAAGCTTTCCCTCACCGAGGTGGCGGCGCGGTTCTACATCTCGCCCTACTATCTGAGCCGGCTGTTCCGGCGGGTGACGGGGCAGTCCATCGTGGACTACATCAACGCCCGCCGCATCGAGGCGGCACAGAAGCTTCTGGAAACGACAGAGCTGAGCATCGGCAGCGTGGCCGAGCAGACCGGTTTCGCCTCTGCGGCCCACTTCCGCCGCGTCTTCCGGGAGACGATGGGCGTCGGGCCGCTGCAATATAGGAAGAGCAGAAAATAGAGTGCCACAAAAGCCTCTCCCTTTGGGAGAGGTGTCACCGAAGGTGACGGAGAGGGCAAGCCAGCTTCAACAAAGCCGCTGCGCAGCGATAAGCAGCCTCTTTGTCAGAGCAATATTATCGCAGCGTCCGTACATCGCTGTCGGCGTCCTTGCCCTCTCAGGCGCTCACGCGCCAGCTCTCCCAAGGGGAGAGCCTTTGACATTGGAAATGCCCCCTGCGTCCTCTCTACGGGAAGAGGCACAGGGGGCATTCATGTTTGTCGGGATGATCCGAGCGGCGGGGGCTTCAGCTCAGCCCTTGACAGCACCGGCGGAGATACCTTCGACGAACTGATCCTGTGCGCAGAAGAACACGATGAGCTGCGGCAGGATAGAGATCAGGGACAGGGCCAGAATGCGGTTCCAGGCAAAGCCCGTATCACCGTCCATGGACAGCTTGACGAACAGGGACATGGGGTACTTTGCAGGGGTCTGGACGTAAAGCAGGGGACCCATGAAGTCGTTGCAGCTCCACATGAACTGGAACAGTGCGCAGGACACCAGAGCGGGCATCAGCATCGGGACGATGACCTTGTACAGGGTCTGGAAGGAGGAGCAGCCGTCGATGGCGGCAGCCTCGTCCAGGTCGCGGGGGACGTTGCGCATGAACTGCACCAGCTGGTAGACGAAGTAGGTCTCAGTTGCGAATGCGCAGTGGACCCAGATGGCCAGATAGAACGGGCTGTTGACCCAGCCGAACTTGGTGTACAGCAGGAACTGAGGCACGTTCAGGACGACCTGAGGCAGGAACAGGGTGGCCAGCATGATGCTGAACAGGAGCTTCCGGCCCGGGAAGTCGAAGCGGCCAAAGCCGTAAGCTGCAATGCAGGAGGAGACCACGGTGCAGATGACCTTGGGCAGGACGTAGCTGTAAGTGTTCAGCATGGCCTGCAGGATGTTGATGGAACCGCCGAAGTTGTTCAGCGCGTTCTTGTAGCCCTCCAGAGTGGGGTTCTTGATCCACAGGCCGATGCCTGCAAAGATCTCGCTGTTGTCCTTAAAGGTGGCGCTGATCATCCACAGCAGGGGATAGATCATGATGAGGCCCACCAGGATCAGGACGAAGTACTTGAAAAACGTCGCGATGGCGTTAGAAGCTTTCATTCCCATACTGTCACACCTTACCTTTCATCCGAGTAGTAGACCCACTTTTTCTGGCTGGTGAAGGCGATGATCGTCAGGATGCAGACGATGACGAACATGATCCATGCCAGTGCGGAAGCCATGCCCATCTGGTTGGACTTGAATGCGTAGTTGTAGACCAGAATGGAGATGAGGGTGGTGGAACCGCGGGGACCGCCGTTGGTGATGATGAACGGGCCATTGAACTCCTGGAAAGCCTGGCAGATCTGAGTGACCAGGTTGTAGAAGATGATGGGGGTGATCATCGGGACGGTGATGGAGAAGAACTGACGCCACTTGCCTGCGCCGTCGATGGTGGCGGCCTCGTACAGGTCGGCCGGCACGCCCTTCAGAGCGGCGAGGAACAGCACCATGGCGGAGCCGAACTGCCAGATACGCAGGAAGCAGATGATCCACAGTGCGTAGCTGGGGTCGCTCAGCCAGGAGGGACCCTGGAAGTGGCCGAAGGTCAGCATGCGGATGAGGGTGTTGACCAGACCGTCATCACGGAACACGGCCTTCCACAGCACGGCGATAGCAACAGAGCCGCCGAGGATGGAGGGGATGTAGTAGACGGTGCGGAACACGTTCACGCAGGCGATCTTGAAGTTCAGGATGTAGGCGATGAACAGTGCGAAGACCAGCTTCAGGGGCACAGTGATGAAGCTGTACTTGAAGGTGGTGATGAGCGCCTTGGTGATCTTGGGAGTGGTGAAGGCGTCCACATAGTTCATGATGCCATACTGATGGATGCCGTTGAAGAAGTCCATATCCGTAAAGCTGTAGTACAGAGACTGGCCGAACGGAATGGCCTTGAAGACGACGAAGCCGATGATCCAGGGCATCAGGTAGAACAGGCCCTGCCATTTGTCAAAAAACTTCTGGGCCGGGGTACGCCCGAGAGAGGGCGCTTTGCTTTCTTTCATCCAGGGGTCCTCCTTTTATAAGGATATGTCTTGTACGCCGCACAATAGTTTGGACACATTTTTGTCAAAAAAATGTCATCACCGTCTTGCAAAAAAGGGGCATCCGTCCGTAGGTGGAAGGGATGCCCCTTGCAAGACTCCTTTATGCGGGGCGGCCCGTGTCAACACCGCGCGTGTGCGGGCCGCAAAAAGTCCATGAGGCGGAAATCAGACGGTGTAGCCGACAGACTCCATGCCGTCCAGCAGGGTATCGACCAGGTCAGCGCCGGAAACATTGTCGTAATCCAGAGTGTCGAACACCTCCTGATAGACGCCGGTGCCGGTAGCCTTCAGGTCGTTGGACTCGAACAGGGGGTCGAGCTGGTTGGAAACGAAGGCCATGACCTTGCCGTTGGCCTCAGCCACCAGCTCCTTGATCTTGCCGGCGCTCTGAGCAGCAGCCAGACCAGCCTTGGAGGCGGGGATGCCGCACTCGGAGCCCATGATCTCGGCACCCGTGGTCTCGTTCAGCAGGAAGTTGATGAGGGTAGCTGCCTCTGCGGGATGCTCGCAGGTCTTGGTGATGGCCAGACCCATGGAGACCTTGGAGAAGCCGCCGTTGTAATCGCCGAACTTGATCTCCTCGCCCACGGTGAAGCCGGCCTTGTTCTCCTCGTCCAGAGCGTCAGCGTACTTGGTAGCGGAGGAGTCCCACTCGAAGCAGCCGGCCAGCTTGCCGGTGATCCACTCGGTGGACTGGTGAGCGGCGTTGTCGCCGTTGGAGCCGTAGTAGGTGGGCAGGCTCATGATGACGTGGCCCTCGACCAGGCTCTTGATGAAGTCGATGCCCTCAGCGATCTGGTCGGCATCGTAGTTCAGGGTGGAGGTGGCGGGGTCTGCCCAGTCCTTGCCGTACTTGCTCTCGAGGTAGAACACCATCAGGATCATACGGTCGTATGCGCCCAGGTGCAGGGGATAGTAGTCATCGCCCAGCTTCTCCTGGAAGGTCTTGCCGGCAGCCATCAGCTCGTCCAGAGTGGTGGGGAAGGAGATGCCGGCCTTGTCGAAGGTGGTCTTGTTCCAGTAGAAGATACGGCCGGTCATAGCCACGGGCACGCACTGCTGAGAGTTTGCCACGTTGCAGGCAGCCAGCTTGGCCTCATCCCACTGGGTCAGGTCGAGGTACTCGGAGACGCTGTTCAGGTCGATGAAGGTCTGGCCGTTCTTGGAGTAGTTGTACAGCCAGTTCCAGTTGATCTGGCAGACATCCTCAGCGACGCCGCCAGCGAACTTGGTGGACATGGTGTCCTCCCAGCCGGACCATGCAGCGAAGGTGGGGTTGACGGTGATGCTGCTGTGCTCAGCAGAGAAAGCCTTGATGGCCTCCTGATAAGCGTTGTGACGGGACTCGCCGCCCCACCAGCTCATGGTCAGGGTGACGGGGTCAGAAGACAGGCCGGCCACGGAAGCGGCTGCGGAAGAAGCGGTGGTGGAAGTGGCGGTAGAACCAGCGTTGCCGGAGCCGCCGCAGGCGGCCAGCAGGCCGGCAGCACCCACAGCGCCAGAGACCTTCAGAAAGTCACGACGAGAAATTGCCTTGCTCATTTTCGTTCTCCTCCTATGTAGAAAACATCTTCTTGCACGGACGCCTCTGCAAAACATCCGTTGTATACAAATATGATACCAAAGGCAAGAAAAAAAAGAAAGATGCAAATTGTAGTGATAGCGGCAGAAAACGTACAAATATTGCGCTTATTTTTTGCCCGGTTTTGACGTCATTGCCATAATGAATAAACTTGGAGCGAAAAACTGTGCAACTTGTATACTTCAACGATTTGCATAGAAAACTGGGATGCAACAGGGGTAGATTGGCCTGAATTGCAAGAATTTTGTAGCCGGGGCAGAATTTGTTGAAAGAACGTTGTATACATTAAAAGCGACGATAACAGAAAGTTCCGGCCCCGAGCTGATATATCAATAGCGCAAAAAACGCGCGAATTTGGGCGCGACTGATATATCACGGATGCAGAAAAGATACAAAAATGCCGCCCGGCGTGCGGACGGCATAAAATCAGGAAAAAGAGTCACCGGCGGGCGGCGTAGAAGGCGCTGCGCTCCCGGAAGTAGCACTGGGGACACATGCTGACGTACTGGACGTCGTTCTCAAGGTCGATGGCTACCTGTTCGCCCTCAAAGACGAAGCGGCCGTTGACCTTGCGGCAGTTGCAGGTGGCCTTGCGGCCGCAGGTGCAGATGGTCTTCATCTCCTCGATGGTGTGGGCCAGCTCCAGAAGCCGGGTGGAGCCGGGGAAGCCCTTGAGGGAGAAGTCGGAGCGCAGGCCGTAGCAGATGACGGGGATGTTCAGCTCTACCGTCACCATAAACAGCTGCTCGGCCTGCTCTGCGGTGAGGAACTGGCTCTCGTCACAGAGCACACAGGCCAGAGGCCGGCCCTCGCTGCCGGCGGCCCGGACGGCCTCCACCAAATCCATGTCCGGCGGCACCAGCAGATCGGCAGGGCGGCGGACGCCCAGACGGCTCACGAGGTCGCCGCTGCCCTTGGTGTCCACCTTCGGCTTGAGGATGAGCACCCGCATCCCCTGCTCCTCGTAGTTGTGGGCCACCTGCATCAGCGCGGTGCTCTTGCCGCTGTTCATTGCGCCGTAACGGAAATAAAGCTTTGCCATGTCGAAAAAGTCTCCTCATGAAAGGACTCTCTCTCCGCCAAAGCCTGACGGAGAGGGCCGGTATTATCGATAGTATCTGCTCAGTCCTGATTGCGCAGCCGGTAGCCCAGGCTCATCAGGCTGTCGCCGAGGTGGACGTTCTCCACCACCACGTCGGGGTAGGAGACAGACAGATCGTAGTGGGAGAAGTTCCAGAAGCCCTGGATGCCCAGAGCCACCAGACGGCCGCTGATCTCCTCTGCGCCGCTGCGGGGCAGACAGAGCACAGCCACCTCGGGGTGGTGCTCGGCGCAGAAAGCTTCCAGCTCGTCGATGTGTAAGATCCGGATGCCGTTGATCTCTTTGCCCACCTCGTCGGGGGCGTTGTCGAAGGCGGCGATGAGCTTGTAGCCGTTGGTATCGGTGGTGATGAAGCGGCTCACAGCCTTGCCCAGACGGCCGCAGCCGATGAGGATGGTGGGCAGGAGGTCGCCGTTGCCAAAGAGCAGATGCTCAAGGATGCTCAGCAGGTTCTCCACCGAGTAGCCGATGCCCTGACGGCCATTCACGTCGCCGATGCAGTTGAAGTCCTGCCGCACCTGAGAGGCAGTGGTACCCATCTGGGCGGCCAGCTCACGGGAGGAGATGCTGGTGATGCCGTCGTTCTTCAGGGTGCGCAGGTAGCGATAGTATTTGGGCAGGCGCTTGATGACGGGCAGAGAAGCTTTGCCGGGAGTGTTCATAGGGGGGCTCCTTTCTTTTTATCCGCAGCATTGCCGGGGGGAGGTGCGCAGCGGCAGGGCGCTCCGGCAAAAGATTTGTACTTTCTTGTACAATAATGATACATATTTGACAATCTTATCTCTAGTATAAAGTATACAGCGCGAAGAGAGAATGTCAAACCATTTGGCACATTTTTTTGAGAAAGAAAAGAAATCTTTGCCGAAGTATAACCGGCAGGAATGCCGGACAAGCTGAAATGAAGCAAAAAAGGAGGATGCGCAGAATGTCACAGGAAGAGAAGAACGTCCCCGTGGAGCAGCAGCGGCTGGAAAAAGAGCAGATCGAGGATATGGGCAGCGTTTACCGCACCCGGGGAGCTCACGCCATCCATTGCCTGACGGTCATCGGGCAGGTGGAGGGCCATGTGGAAGCGCCCCAGGGCCAGAAGACCACCAAGTATGAGCACGTCATCCCCCAGCTGGTGGCCGTGCAGGAGGACCCCGCCATCGAGGGCCTGCTGGTCCTGCTCAACACGGTGGGCGGGGATGTGGAGGCGGGGCTTGCGCTGGCGGAGCTCATCGCCAGCATCTCCAAGCCCAGTGCGGCGGTGGTGCTGGGCGGCGGCCACTCCATCGGCATCCCGCTGGCCGTCAGCGCCCAGCGGAGCTTCATCGTGCCTACCGCCACCATGACGGTCCACCCCGTCCGCCATTCCGGCATGATATTGGGCGTACCCCAGACCATGCGCTGGTTCGAGCAGATGCAGGAGCGCATCACCGGCTTCGTGGCGTCCCACAGCGGCATCTCGGAGAAGCGGTACACCGAGCTGATGATGCGCACGGGCGAGCTGGTCATGGACGTGGGCACCGTGCTGGATGGCCGAAAAGCCGTGCGGGAAAAGCTCATCGACGAGCTGGGCGGGCTGTCGGATGCGCTGGCATGGCTCTACCGAGAAATCGAGGGGAAATAAATTGCCATTTGACTTTTCCCGTGGTACAATGAAAGAATCGAGTAGTATCGGAATTCTTCCATCGTCACCGACAGAGCCGCCCTGAGCGCGCCCTGCTTCATGATATAAAATAAGGAACGGGTTTTAGGAAACATGGCAAAGAGAAAACGCAAGACCTCCGGGCGCAGCACAGCCTCGCGCCGCAAGAACCGGACACAGGACCGGATGCCCGCAGGGCTCATCACCCTGTTTGCGGGGCTGGTGCTCATGGCGCTGGCTTTCGTGCCGGGCAGCTCGGCCTGGCGCACGATGCACGATGTCCTGTTCGGCGTGTTCGGCTGCGGAAGCTTCGTGCTGGGCGCAGCGCTGTGCTATCTGGCCATCCTCTACACCCGGGGCGAAGACCTGCTGCCCCACATCGCAAAGCTGGCGCTGGGGCTCATCTTCGCCAGCGGCACGGTCATCGTCTTTTCTGACATCCCCACCGACCAGACCGCCGCCCAGATGACCGCTGCCTGCTATCAGAATGGGATGAGCGCATGGCTCTCGGGCGGTGCGCTGGGCGCTGTGCTGGGCGGGACGCTCCTGCTGCTCTGCGGCAGACCCGCCGCCAATCTGGTCATGGCGGCGCTGGCGGCCTGCGCCAGCCTGTACATTTTCGACGTTACGCCCGCCGAGTGCTGGCAGTGGCTCTGCAACGTGGGCGGCAGCGTCCACGAAAAGGGCCTTGCCGTCCACGAGCAGAATGCCGCCCGCCGGGCTGAGCGTCTGGCAGAACGCGCCGCCGAGGAGGCCGAGGCGGAGGAATACGAGGACTATGACGACGACCTGCCGGAAGACGAAGCGGGCGAAGGCGGGGACTGCTGCGGCGGCGAAGAGCCTGCCGCGCCCGCCTTCCATATCCAGCCTCCCGGCTGGCTGGCTGGCGTCTTCCACTGGGGCCATCAGGTGATGCAGGGCGGCGAACAGGCAGAGCCTGCCCCTGCGCCCGCACCGGAAGCGCAGACCCCGCCTCAGCCCGAGCCTGCCCCCGTACAGGTGGAGAAATCCCGGCCTCGTGCGCCCTTTGATATTGATCTAGGCCCTGACCATACCACCGTCACTAAGGGCGGCAGTGAGCCCATCGAGCCCATCATCCTCGGCCCCGGCGGCACCTTCGGCATGGACCCGCTCCGCCGTGCGCCCATCCGCCCCACCGTGACGCCCATCGTCCCGGACGCCGTGGATACCGCCGCCGAGGACTTCTTCACGGCCCAGCCCGAGCCGACGGTGACACCTACCGTCACGCCCGCCGCCTCGGCAGAAGAGCCGGAACAGCAGCCCGCGCCTGAGCCGCCGCTCTCCTTCGGCATCCCGCTCTATGATTTGACCCCGACTCCGGAACCGGCCCCGCAGCCGGTCAGCGCCGAGAATGCGGTGGCGTTCCGCTCTGAGCCGGATGAGGACGGCTGGATCAGCATCACCAGCGACCCGGTGGAGGAAAAAGACCTCAACACGCTGGTGGCAGCCGCCATGGAAAAGCCTGCTGTCTCCGAGGAGCAGGCCGCGAACGCCCCCGCCGAAGAGGCGGAGACGGAGGAGAGCTTCCAGTATCAGTACCCCTCCATCGAGCTGTTCGAGCGCGCCCCGGAGGAAAGCGACTCCGGCGCGGAAGACGAGCTGAAAGCCAACGCCCAGAAGCTGGTGGACACGCTGGAAAGCTTCGGCGTCCGCACCCGTGTGCTGGATATTTCCCGCGGCCCGTCGGTCACCCGGTATGAAGTCCAGCCCATGGCGGGCGTCAAGATAAGCCGCATCACTTCGCTGGCGGATGACATCGCCCTGAACCTGGCGGTGGCCGATGTCCGCATGGAGGCTCCCATCCCCGGCAAGCCTGCCGTGGGCATCGAGGTGCCGAACCATAAGAAAACGCCGGTCTACATCCGCAGCGTCTTCGAGAGCCAGAGCTTTTTGCGGATGACCTCACCGATGGGCATTGCGCTGGGCAAGGACATCGCCGGCGTGGCCCAGGTGGCCGACCTGTGCAAGATGCCCCATCTGCTCATCGCGGGCAGCACCGGCAGCGGCAAATCGGTCTGTGTCAACAGCATCATCATGAGCTTGCTGTTCCGCTCCAGCCCCGAGGACGTCAAGCTCCTGCTCATCGACCCCAAGGTCGTCGAGCTGGCTGAGTACAACGGCATCCCCCACCTGCTGATGCCCGTCGTCACCGAGCCCCGCAAGGCGGCCGGCGCACTGGGCGGCGCAGTGCAGGAGATGGAGCGCCGCTACCACCTCTTCGCGGAGAACAACGTCCGCGACATCAAGTCCTTCAATAAGCTGGCGGCAGCGGACCCGGACCTCGAGAAGATGCCCTATATCGCCATCATCATCGACGAGCTGGCCGATTTGATGATGGTCGTCGGCAAGGATGTCGAAGACTCCATCTGCCGCATCGCCCAGAAGGCCCGCGCCGCCGGTATGCACCTCATCGTGGCGACCCAGCGCCCCAGCGTGGACGTCATCACCGGCCTCATCAAGGCCAACATCCCCAGCCGCATCGCCTTCGCCGTGTCCAGTCAGGTGGACAGCCGCACCATCCTCGACGGTGCCGGTGCCGAAAAGCTGCTGGGCATGGGCGATATGCTCTTCATGCCCGTGGGCGCACCCAAGCCCACCCGTATCCAGGGTACCTTTGTGCGGGATGAGGAGATCAGCCGTGTGCTGGACTTCATCAAGAAGAGCGCCACCGTCCAGTACGACGAGGCCATGATAGAGGCCATGGAAAAACACGCCATCCAGGACGGCAAAAAGGGCAGCAGCTCTGCCGACTCCGACGAGGAGGGCGGCAGTGACCCGATGCTCAAGCAGGCCGTGGAGGTGGTCATCGACGCCGGCCAGGCGTCCACCAGCCTGCTGCAGCGCCGCTGCAAGCTGGGCTATGCCCGCGCCGCCCGCATCATGGACGAGATGGAAGAAAAGGGCATCATCGGCCCCTACGAGGGCGCAAAGCCCCGCGCTGTCCTCATCAGCCGCCAGCAGTGGCTGGAAATGCAGATGAATCAGCCGGATGAATAACCTCTCAGTCAAAGCCGGACGGCTTTGCCGGCTTCCCTATTAGGGAAGCCGCTGGCGTACCGGACAGGCTCACGCCGGATGAATAGAATGTTTGATCTCGGGAGCAATAGAGCCCTGCTGGATAGGGCAGGCATCATGAAAGAAAAAGGATAACTATGGAGCATTACACCGAATTTCTCCCCATCAGCCGGGCTGACATGGAGGCCCGGGGATGGGACCAGCTGGACTTCGTGGTGGTGGGCGGCGACGCCTATGTGGACCACCCCAGCTTTGGCACCGCCATCATCAGCCGCCTGCTGGAAGCCGAGGGCTACAAGGTGGGCGTGCTGGCCCAGCCCCGCTACACCGACTGCGAGGACTTCAAGCGGTTCGGAAAGCCGAAGTACGGCTTCTTCATCGGCGGCGGCAACGTGGACAGCATGGTGAGCCACTATTCCGTCGCAAAGATCCCCCGCGCGGAGGACGAGTATTCGCCCGGCGGCAAGGGAGGCGCACGGCCCGACCGCAGCGCCACCGTCTACACCAGACTTGCCAAGCAGGCATACCCTGACCTGCCCGTCATTCTGGGCGGTCTGGAAGCATCGCTCCGCCGCTTTGCCCACTACGACTACTGGCTGGACACCGTCCTGCCCAGCATCGCCGAGGACTCTGGCGCGGACATCATCAGCTTCGGCATGGGGGAGCACCAGACCGTGGAGATCGCCCGCCGTCTGGCGGCAGGGGAGCCGGTGGAGAGCATCACCGATGTGGACGGCACCTGCTACCTGACCGACTTCGACCACCTGCCCGAGCGGTATGTGGAGTGCGCGGGCTTCAGGAAGGTCGCCTCCGATAAGGTGGCTTATGCGAAAGCCTGCCGCATCCAGATGGACAATCAGGACGTCGTCAGCGGCAATATCATCGTCCAGAAGCAGAGCGAGAGGTACCTCGTGCAGAACATCCCCGCAAAGCCCCTCGTCCGCTGGGAGCTGGATAAGGTCTACGCCCTGCCTTACACCCGCCGCTGCCACCCCATCTACGAGGCCATGGGCGGTGTGCCTGCCATCCGGGAGGTGCAGTTCTCCATCATCCAGAACCGCGGTTGCTTCGGCGGCTGCAATTTCTGCGCCATCCAGCTGCATCAGGGCCGACGCGTCACCAGCCGCAGCGCCGACAGCATCGTGGCCGAAGCAGAGCGGATGACCCACGAGCCGGATTTCAAGGGCTACATCCACGACATCGGCGGCCCCACCGCCAACTTCCGTTTCCCATCCTGCCGCGAGCAGATGCTGCGGGGGATGTGCAACGGCGGCAAGCACTGTCTCGCCCCCACCACCTGCTCCCACATGATCGTGGACCACAGCGATTACCTGAAAATCCTCCGCCGCGTCCGGGAGCTGCCCGGCGTCAAGAAGGTGTTCATCCGCAGCGGCATCCGCTTCGATTACCTGATGGCCGACCCCGATGACACGTTCTTTAAGGAGCTGGTGGAGTACCACGTCTCCGGCCAGCTGAAAGTCGCGCCGGAGCACTGCGCCCCCAACACCCTCGCCTACATGGGCAAGCCGCCCATCGAGACCTTCAACAGGTTCAAGGATAAGTTCTACGAGCTGAGCAGGAAGGCAGGAAAAAAGCAGTACCTCGTGCCGTACCTCATGTCCAGCCACCCGGGCAGCACCCTCAGGGATGCCGTCTATCTGGCCGAATACCTCTACAAGAACCATATGCGCCCCGAGCAGGTGCAGGATTTTTATCCCACGCCCGGCACCGTGAGCACCTGTATGTTCTACACCGGCCTCGACCCCTACACCTTGAAGCCGGTGTTTGTGGAAAAGACCGCTGAGGGCAAGGCACTTCAGCGCGCCCTGCTCCAGTATTATGAGCCCCGCAACGCCGAAAAGGTCATCAAGGCGCTGAAAATGACCCACCGCGAAGACCTCATCCCCCTGCTGGTTCCCGCCGAGGGCCGCATTGCGGTCCAGCGCTCGGCCCGCAGAGCCGAGGCCGCCGATGTGACCATCCACGGCGACGGCACCTACACCGTCCGGCCCAGAGGCAAGGGCGGCAAGCCGCAGAGCCGCTCCGCCGCCCCGGCAGGCCGCAATCCGGCGGGCCGTCAGCCCAGCCCCGGCGCACGTTTTGCGCCCCATTCGGCTCCTGCGCATAAACCGAAAAGCAATCAACAGAAAGAGAATACATCGTGGAAAACTTCAAAAAAGAAAAAGTGACCCCTCAAACGCTCATGAGCCGCCTCGCTGCGCTGGCGCTGGCCGCAGCCCTTGCGCTGGGCCTCGTGGGCTGTGACACCTCTTCCATCGTCCCGGGAGGCAGCGGCGACGTCATGCCGAACCCGGCAGCTTCTCAGACCGGAACGACGCCTTCCGACGGGCAGGACGCCGCCTTCCAGATGCACTTCATCGACGTGGGGCAGGCGCTGAGCGTGCTGGTGGAGTGCGACGGACAGTTCATGCTCTACGACGGCGGCAATGTGGACGACGGCAGTCTGGTGGTCTCCTACCTGCAGAGTCAGGGGGTCGAGCAGCTGGAGTACGTCTTCTGCTCCCATGCCCACGAAGACCATGTGGGCGGTCTGGCCGCTGCGCTGGCCTATTTCCCGGCCGGCCACGTTTACAGCCCCGTGACGGAAGCCTCCACCAAGTGCTTCAAGGATTTCGTCAAGTACACCCAGCAGCAGAACTTACAGGTGGAAGTACCTGCCGCAGGCACCCAGTGGGCGCTGGGCAGCGCCACTGTGACCATGCTTGGCCCTGTGGCGCAGTACGATGACACCAACGATACCTCCATCGTCCTGCGCATCGACTACGGCGCGACGAGCTTCCTGCTCACCGGTGATATGGAGGCCGACGCCGAGCGCGACCTCGTGAACAGCGGCGCGAACCTCAAGGTGGATGTCTTACAGGTGGGCCACCACGGCTCCAGCACCTCCACCAGCTACGTCTTCCTGAACGCTGTCCTGCCCGAGATGGGCATCATCTCCTGCGGGGTCAACAATAAGTACGGCCACCCCCACGAGGAGACCCTGAGCATCCTGCGGGACGCCGGTGTGGACGTCTACCGCACCGACCTGCTGGGGACGATCACCGTTTCCAGTGACGGCCGGAACTACACGGTGGCAACGGAACACTTTGCCACCGACGCTGAGCTGAACCCCACCGACCCGGCAGCCTCCAGCACGGCCCAGCAGGCCTACATCGGCAACGTGAACAGCAAAAAGTTCCATCTGCCCAGCTGCCCGAACCTCCCGGCAGAGAAGAACCAGATCCTCTTCTCCAGCTATGATGAGGCCGTGGCCGCAGGCTACAGCCCCTGCTCGAGCTGCATCAAATAAGATGACCGCTCGATCTCGCTGTCGCCTGACAAGGCCGGACGGAGAGGTCAAAGCAAAAAGCACCATGTTTCGAATCGAAGCATGGTGCTTTTTGTGCGTCGCTTCAGCAGTGATATAAAACTCCCCGCCGGGAGCACGCAGGATGCTTCCGGCGAGGAGAAGTTAGGAGGAAGCTGGAAAAATTATTTGTTGGAGAAGTCGGAGATGCGCTCCACGATGCGGATCAGATCCTCCAGAGTGGTCTTTTCCTTGGGCAGGTAGCTGTTGCCGGTCTTGGCGGTGACAAAGCCGAAGTAGGCGCTGGCACCCACGTTGGACTTGTACACGGACTCGATCTGGCTGGCATCGTCGAACTTCGGCTGAGTGCCCAGCGTCTCGTTGTAAGGCACGCCGCAGGACAGCAGAGCGATATGGCCCATCTCGTCGCGGTCGATGGTGGCATCGGGCAGGAAAGCGGTGCGCTTGGCACTTTCAGAGCTGGTGACACCGGCGTTGTACAGAGTGCCCTGTGCGATGGCGCTGGTGGGGTCTTTCAGTTCGATCATGCCAGCCTCGACCACAGCGGCGATGACGCCGTAATCCGGGTCGCTTGCGGGGACGTCGGAGATCGTGACCGGTGCAGACGGAGCGGTCAGATTCCACAGCTTGCCCAGCATCTTGGCGCATTCGCGCTTGGTGATGGGACGGTTCAGGTCGAGTGCGTCGTTCTCGTCGATGTAACCCTTGGAGGCAGCACGCAGCAGCTCGGCATCATTGGTGGTACCGGCGATCTCGGCGCTCCGCAGCACCTTGTAGGGGATGCTGGCGTCCTGATTGCCGCTCCGGTCGGTGGAGACGAACTTGATGTACTTTCCGGCCAGATAAGAGGGAACCGCATAGCTGCGGCGGATGCGGAAGAAATGGTAATCTCCGTCGGCGCTGTCCGAGATCAGCCACTTGCTGCTCAGGTCGGTATCTTCGCCGCCCAGCAGGGTGGAGCTGCCCTCGATGCGCTGGCCCGGGACGGGAACGCCGAGGATCTTGGTCTCCACGGGGCGGGGATAGGTCTTACCGTTGATGGTCACGTTCTCCATGACGGGGTCTTCCCAGTTCAGAGCGCGGATGTCGGTGCCGACGTTGGAGATGTTCACATTGCGGAACACCAGACCGGTGATGGGGACTTCCTCGAAGGCCTCCATGAAGATGCCGTACTCGCCGCCGCTGCTGGTCAGGTTCTCGATGGTGATGTTCTTGAACTGAGGCAGATAATTACCATCACGACCCACATCGTACAGCATGGTGGCGTGAACGACGGCGTTTCCGACGGATTTGACCTTGGAGTTGCGCAGATAGATGTTCTCCACAGCGCCGCCGCGCTCTGCGTTGGTCTTGAAGCGCAGGGCGTAGTTCAGAGTGGGGCTGTCGAAGGTGTTGTTGTCTGCGAACAGGTTCTTGATGCCGCCGCTCATCTCGCTGCCGCAGGCGATGCCGCCGTGGCCGTCTGCGAAGATGTTGTTGCGGATGATGAGGTTCTGGGTCGGATAACCGGCTTCGCCCAGCTCACGGCCATCGCGGTTGCGGCCGGCCTTGACGGCGATGCAGTCGTCACCGGTGTTGAAGAAGCAGTTCTCGATCAGGACGTAGTTGCAGTTTTCGGGGTCACAGCCGTCGTTGTTGTAGCCGTGGGTGTCGATGGTGACGCCGCGGGCGGTGAAGTTGGTGCAGAGGACGGGGTTCAGCTCCCACATGGGAGAGTTGGCGATGGTGACGCCCTCGATCAGAACGTTGGTACACTCGATGGGCTGGTAGAAGTTGGGACGCAGATAGTGGCCTTCGCCGAAGATGCGCTCCTCTGCGGGGGTGCCGTTGTCGGTCATCTTGCGCAGCAGCTTGACGTCGTTGTTGCCGGGCTTGGTGATGGTGCCGTCCGGGTTGACGGTGCGGGACCAGTTCCACCAGTTGTTCTTGTCAGCCTGACCGTCGAGGGTGCCCTTGCCGGTCAGAGCGATGTTCTCCTGCTGATAGGCGTAGATCAGCGGGCTCCAGTTGTACAGCTTGGAGCCTTCGTAGTGGGCGAACACCAGCGGGTAGTTGGCCGGGGTGATGTCCCGGGTGAAGCGCAGGACGGTGTCCTTGCTTTCCAGATGCAGGTTGACGTTGCTCTTGAGGGTGATGGCGCCGACGTCATACACACCGGAGGGGATGACGACCGTGCCGCCGCCGTGGGCGCTGGTCTCGTCGATGGCGCGCTGGATGGCTGCGGTGTCCAGCTTACCGTCGTTGGGGACGGCGCCGTAGTCCTGAACATTGACCGTGTAGGCAGGGAATACGGGGTCAGAAATGTGGGTCAGGATCTCTTCTGCCATGTCCCAGGACAGGTCGTTGGAGTTGGCAGCAGCAGGAGCGACCCTGCGCAGGCAATTCTCGTCTGCGGCTGCTGCATGAGGCAGGCTGGAAAGGAGCAGTGCGGCAGAGGTCGCACCGGCAGAGGTGAGAAACTGACGGCGAGTGATTTTTTTCATGATACGATACTCCTTACACTTCGTGCGGGTTGAAGGATGCATCCCTTCGCAGGCGGTGCGCTCCGTAAGATGGCTAAAGTATAGTAAAGATTTTACAAAACTTCAACGACAAATGGAAAATGTCCTAGTTTTTCAAAGAAAGTATTGAAATATATCAGTTATCTTGCATAAGGTTCCGGAAGACATGGTTTCGGGAGGATGGAAGGGCGGAGGGCGAAAAGGCAAAAATACCACCAGCGCGGCAGATGTGATACGAGATCGCATCTGCCGCGCTGGTGGTTCGCTCTAAGGTCAAAAAAGTTCAGCGTCCGCGTCCGGCTCCGCCGCCGTGGCTGCTGCCGCCGCCCATGCCGCCGAAGCCGCCGCCGCGCCCGGCTCCGCCAAAACCGGAGCCGCCGCCCATACCGCCAAAGCCGCTTCCACCGAAGCCGCCGCCCCGGGGAGGACGAGGCCCACGGGGGCCTCTCGGGCCGCGAGGGCCGCCATAGAAACCACCGCCGGGGCCGAAGTCATCGTAAGGGCCGCGGGGAGGGCGCGGGCCTCTGTGCCAACGCCGTGCGCCGAACCAGCCAAACGGCCCCCAGAACCAGCCGAAGGAGTGGCCGAGAGGGGTGATAAAGATAAAGAAAACTGCGATGAACAGGATGATATAAGCAAGCATGGAGAAAATGCCGCCGATAAAGCTTTCCCAGATGGAGTAGTGCTTCTGGGGCGGGACAGGCTCGACAGAGGGCCGGGTGGTCTGGGTGTCAGAGCCGTCGGAATAGATGGTCCCGCCGCTCAGAGTGACCCCGTACACCTCTGCGATGGTATTGGCCACATTGGTGGCGCAGGTGAGGACGGCGGCGTCGTACTTCTTGGCGGCGAAATCGTCCTCCATGGTCTGCACGAGGGTGCTTGCCTGATCGGCCAGCAGGGTGCTGCGGAAGCCGTCACCGTAGGTCAGATAGTAGTCGCCGTCGGCGTACTGGTCCGACTGCATCACCAGCAGGATGAGCACGCCGTTGTTCTTGCTGGAACTGCTGATGCCCCAGGTGTTGAAGGCTTCAGCAGCGTAGTCCTCGGTGGTGGCGCTGCCGGTGTAGTCCACGGTCAGCACGCCGATCTGTGCGCCGTCGCAGCTGGAAGAGAGCTGTGCGTTGAGGGTCTCGAGCTCCGAGGTGGTGCTGTCGCTCAGCACACCGGCGTCGTCCACCACGCATTGATCCTTCGGCAGGCTGGGCAGCTGGATGTTGGCAGCCGAAGCCGCCGGTGCCAGCGCCGTGATGCCGACAGTCACGACAAGAAGCAGTGCTGCAATGCGGCGGGAGAGTGTTTTCATCGTCTTCATGCGAAAAGTTCCACCTCCTGTATGCCGAACAGCTTGCCCAGCGCACTGGCCGGGAAGCCGCCGACGTCTTTCTGGTAGCTCTGGACCGCATCGTTATAATGCAGGTTGCTGATGATGGTCTGCGCACTGTTGAACTGGCTGTACTGCCCCTGCACCGCGCCCATCTTCATGGGGTCTGCGGCCTGCTCCTGCAATTTTGCGTAGAGCTGGCTGATGGCTGTGCCAAGCGTCTCGTTCGACTGGTAGAGCATATGCATCCTGCCGCCGGTGTAAACACTCAGAGAGTCCGGTGCGTGGATCCTGCCATCGGACTGCACCGCCCCGAGGCAGGCGGAAAAAGAGTCCAGCGCAGCCTGTGCCGTCTGCACCTCGGTGCTGTCTGCACCCAGTGTGTTGGACGCGGTGGTGATGATGTTGGCGGCCGTGTTGAGCCGTGTGGTCAACTCCTCATTCAGGGTATAGCCGCTGTCTGCGGCCACGCCGGTGGTGAACCCGTTCTTCACCGTGTCGTACTTTGCCCGGAGCTTCGCCCCGCCAAAGCCGAAAAAGCAGGCCAGCATCACCACGATGCAAAGCGCCACGGCCGCGGCCTGCTTGCCCAGCGCGGCGGGCAGAGCCTTTTCGAGGCCTGCCAGCTTCTGCTGGAAGGGCGTCAGCCGCACTTCCTCCTCGGCGGGCGCTGCAGCGCGATAGCTGGAAGCGTCAAAGCCGCCGGTGGGTCGATTCTGTTGTCTGGAAAAATCTGCGTTTGCCATTTCAGCTCCGGATCTCCATCATCTTCTGTTTCAGCTCGTCTTCGATGCGGGTGAGCTCCTGCTCGGCAGCGGCACGCTTTGCGCGGCCCTCGCTCTGGATCTTGTTCAGCTCGTCCAGCGTCTCGATGAGGCTCTTGTTGGTCTGCTGCAGGGTCTCGATGTCCACGACACCGCGCTGGGACTCCTTGGCCGTCTCGATGGTACCCATTTTGAGGGCGTCGGCGTTCTTTTTCAGCAGCTCGTTGGTCATGTCGGTGACGGCACGTTCGGCCTGCATGGCCTGCTGGCTGTGGGCCAGACCCAGTGCCAGCACCATCTGGTTCTTCCACAGGGGGATGGTGTTGACGATGGTGGACTG
>ERZ809702.155-NODE-155-length-18577-cov-10.543_pt1 | contig 18577 bp, 24 predicted proteins | sample MGYA00520455_ERZ809702 | MGnify/ENA primary metagenome ERZ809702 (study PRJEB31588, sample SAMN03398776) | human gut metagenome | study: EMG produced TPA metagenomics assembly of the PRJNA231909 data set (A prospective, longitudinal analysis of the...
GCGTCGGCCATCGCCTCACTGGTGGCATTGGTGTAGTAGTAGACGCCCACGTCCAACCCTGCCGCTTTTGCGTTGGCATTGTAGGTGTCGTAGGCCGTCAGACCGGCTCTGCCTACACTCTTCGCCATCTCCCACAGGTTCGAGAGAAAGTCGTTCTTCTCCTGCGCCGCCTGGTCTGCCCGGCTCTTCTTGTAGTCCCGCCAGTCCTGCGCGTTGGCCATAGCCCCCTGATGCTCCGCCGCCTCGAGACTGTCCTGATTCTGCAGCGCACTCAGCAGCCCCGAGAGGCCGTTCTGCTTCAGCTGGTACATGGTCAGGGCCTTGTCCCGCAGCCCGGCCAGCCCGTCGTCCACGTTGGCCATGGCCTGCTGGTAGCCCTGCTGGGCCACACTGTTTGCGTAGCTCGAGCCGTACCCGCCGCTCAGCGCGGCAGCGCCCGCAGCGGCGTTCTCGGCCGCCGCTCTGGCATTCGCCTGTGCGCCCGCGCGGTACTGCCGGTAGAGTTCGCTGTCCGTGCCTACGTCATAGCCCGCATTGCTGGCCGCGCCCATGCTGTCCAGTGTCTCGTTGATCCGGTCGGTGTAGTTGCTCTGGTACGCCCCCGGCATCGCGTTCTCCGCGTCCTTCTGCGCCGCCTGTGCGTTCCTGTATCTCTTGAATACGCCCATCTTTAACTCCTCTCTTGACAAATACGTAAAACACGTATATTATTATAATTGCAGATTCGGAGGTGCATCTTCATGCCAATGACCCCCAAAGAGATCGTTCGCCTGCTCGAACTGAACGGTTTCGTGTTCGTCAGCTCCAACGGTTCTCATCGCAAATACCACAACCCCACCACCGGCAAGACCACGATCGTCCCTTTCCACGCCAAAGACCTCAAACCCGGCACAGAGAAAAATATCCTCAAGCTGGCCGGTCTGAAGAAATAAGGAGGCATTTCTATGAACGCTGTTTTCTATCCCGCGGTGTTCCACCCCGAAGAAACGGGTTATTCTGTCACCGTCCCCGACATCGAGGGCTGCTTTACGCAGGGCGATACGATGGATGAGGCTGTGCGGATGGCACAGGATGCCATCGGCCTGATGCTGGAAGAGTGCGCTGTCTGCCCCACTCCTTCCGTTCCCTCCTCTCTTCCGGTGGAGGCCGGAGACTTTGTGGTCATGGTCCCCTTTGATATGGCTGCTTACCAAAAGCAGTTCCGCCCTGTTAAAAAGACCCTCTCCGTCCCCGCTTGGCTCAATGATGCAGCCGAGGCCGCACACATCAACTTCTCCGGCGTTCTTCAGGACGCCTTGAAGGAAAAGCTCCATCTTGCATAAGACTTCCTTTAAGAAAGGCTCCCCTCGATAGGGGAGCTCCGTTTTTGCTCCGCCGCAGGCGGACAGAAACGGTGAGAGGTTTTCTTCCGCCGCTCAGCTCTTCCGGGCTGGGCGCTTTTTCTTTACAACAAGCCCATCAGTATGCTTGCACCTACGCTCAGGATCGTGTTCAGAAGTCCGCTCCCCCGGCTCTTCTTCGCCTGGCTTTCGCTGGCCGCCTGATTGTACGCGCTCTGATAGTAGTTGCGCTGGTTCTCCCAGTTCTGGTAGTTGGTCTGGTATTTCTCGTAGTCCTGCGCCTCGGCCTGCTGGTATCCGCTCAGCTGGTTCTGCAGGTCGCTCTTTTTCTGGGTGTACTGGTTCAGCGCCTGGCTGTACAGGCTGTTGGTGGCGCTGCTCAGGCCCGCCATGGCGTTCTGATAGGCGCTCTGGCCCGCCTGGGTGCCGTAGCTCGAGCCGTACCCGCCCGAGATGGCGCTGGCGTTGGCCTGGGCGTTCTCGTTGGCCAGCTTCGCCTGCCGGGTGTAGCTGTTCTTATACTGCTCGTAGGCCGCATCCCGGGTGGGGTCGTAGCTAAAATCCTTCATCCCGTCCAGCTTGCCCATCACGCCGTCGATCTTGTCCTTGTATTTGCTGGTGTAGCTTTCCGGCTTCTTCGCCTCCCACGCATCCAGCTGCGCTCTCGCATTGCTCAAGCTGCTCATAATTACACTCCTTCCTTTAAGACATTCTGCACGCTCCTTTCATGTACAAGTTTCTTGGACGTTTTTACAATAGCACAGGGTTCTTGTTTAGTCGGGGGCTTTGTTCAATTTTCTTGAACTTTCATCTTGACTTTTCAAGACGCGGCCTTTATACTTGCACCAGAACGAGATTTTTTAAGGAGGTGGTTCAAATGTCTTTTGCTTCTCGGCTCCGACAGGCGCGTGAGCAGGCTGGATTTACTCAGCAGGATTTAGCCAAGAAGCTTGGTGTGACCAAAAACGCCATCAGCAACTATGAGAATGGTGTAAGCAGTCCAAAGTGGGAAATTCTGGTAGAAATTTTTGATATTCTTCACGTTGACCCCAATTTCCTGTATCAGGATGATTTTTCGTCCGAGCTTGCCGAAGCTCACGTCCTCACTCCCCAGCAGTCCACCCTTTTAGCAGCCTTCGATCAGCTCAACGACGAAGGTCAGACCAAGGCGGTGGAGTATGTCGAAGATCTCGTCCTCACCGGGCGTTATAAAAAACATCCTGCGTCTGGCCTGGACGCAAAGGACGCATAAAAAAATCCCCGACACGAATGTGTCAGAAATATGAACAAAGTTTTAATTTTATATGCGTGTCAATAGTATTTTTGGATTTTCTTTGTTGCAAAAGCAACATTTCACTTTTTTTTCGTGTACAATTATGCTCATTGGGCGTATAATAAAGGTGCAAGAACATCAAGTTCCTGCCATGACATGAAAAGACTGCTTTGTCTTTGCTTGTCCGCTGAAAGAGGGTAACCCCTCCCTGCCATGAAAAATAGGGGAATTAAAAAAGCGGTGAGCTCTTACCGTGAGTAGAGAATTAAAAAAGCGGAGAACCTCTGCCGTATAGTGAGGAATGAAAAAGGGTGCGGGGCGGCTAGCTGTTCCGCACCTTCTTGGGTTAAAGGAGCTGAATCATGGGGAAGTTTCAATTTTACCACATAAATGAACACTATGTCAGCTATTTACATAGCATCGATAATCGAGTCCAGTATAATAAAGGTCAGCGTCGCCCGTATGTCGGAGTGGTACTTTCTATTAATGGCGTCGATTATTATGTTCCTTTAGAGTCTCCGAAAGATAATCACGCTAATATCAAAGGTGGCGGTCCTGTCATGAAGTTGGATGAAGGGCGCCTTGGTGTGATGGGTTTCAATAATATGATTCCCGTTTTGGATTCCTGTTTAATTAAATTTGACATTCAGGCGGTTAGAGATACGAAGTATAAAATGCTTCTCTTAAACCAACTTGAATACTGTAACAAAAATCGAGACCTTATTCTTCAGCGCGCTCAGACCACTTACCGCCGGGCTTTGAGTCGAAAAATTCCTCTCTACCAAAAGGTATGCTGTAATTTTGAGAGCTGGAGAGAAAGAGTAAGAGATACGACCCCAACTATGTTCCATCCAAAAAGAAGATTCATGTCACCGTACCTTCCGAATAAAACATTTCAAGAGCGCCTTATCAGGTGCTCTTTTTTAGTATTTACAATATTTTGAATGGAGATAAATCTTATGTCCACCCACCCCCATCCCGAATCTGCCCGCATCATCCGCGAGGCACGACAGGCCGCCGGGCTGACGCAGCTGGAGCTTGCGGAGAAGCTTGATGTCACCATCGGCACGATCGGCTATTATGAGCGAGGCGCAGGCCAGATCAAGGCGGTGGAGTACGTCGAAGATCTCGTCCTCACCGGGCGTTATAAAAAACGTCCTGCATCTGGCCTAGACGCAAAAGAAGCATAAATAAAAAATCCCCGACACGAATATGTCGGGACTGTGAACAAAATTTTAATTTTATATGCGTGTCAATAGAGTTTTTCAACTTTTTTCGTGACATTTGCAACAGTTCATATTTTTTTCATATACAATTCGGGCTTGGCGGAGTATAATATGGATAACAGAACCCGTCGAGCCTCTGAGTGCGAAAGCATTCAAGCGTATCATGGCGGGTCTTTTTTTATACTTTTTTATCCATGAGGTTCTTTATGACGTTAAAAATCAAGGATTTCTGCACATATGAGCAACAGTTGGATATTCTTCGCAGACGCGGACTCATTATTCACGATGAAGCCATTGCGTTGAGACACCTTCGCGAGAAAAATTACTATCGGCTCAGTGCGTATTCTCTTACTCTACGTTCTTATAATCCTTGTTCTGGTGAGGACCATTTTCATGCAGGTGCATCCTTTGATGATATTGTAGAGCTTTACGATTTTGATGAGCAGTTTCGCTCTGTCGTTCTTTCAGCCTGCACTATCGTTGAAACCAACCTGAAGGCCTATGTCGCATATTATCATTCTCAAAAATATGGACCTACTGGATACCTAAACAACAAAAACTTTGAGGTCCCATGGAATCATGCCAAGTTGCTAAATGCGCTTTCAAAATCTCTGCATCTGCGCAAGGATGAGCCGTTTGTCCTTCATCATCACAATGATTTGAATGATATTTATCCTGTTTGGGTCATCGTCGAGGTGCTGTCTTTTGACCAAATTTCAATGATGTACAAAAATTTGCTTTCCACTGACCGTGCTGCGATTGCGCGCGAATTCTACGGCATTCCTTCTCGAAAATATATCGAAAACTGGACGCACTGCGCAGTTGTTGCTCGTAATATTGCCGCACATGGAGCACGTTTTTACCATCGCCCTCGAATCAATCCTCCTGCAAAACTTCCTAAAAGCATCAATGACTATGGTACAAAGCCATTTGGCTTTATATACGCGATTTATCATCTTCTGCCCACGTTCAGTCGAACACAGTTTGTAACAAATATTCAGGAGTGCTTTGATTCTCACCCGCTGGCAAAACCGTCTGAACTTGGCTTTCCTCTTCATTGGAAAGAAATCCTGATTCAAAACTAATTTTATATCAAATCGAGGTGATCATTTATGTCCACCCGTCCCCACCCCGAATCCGCCCGTATCATCCGCGAGGCACGGCAGGCCGCCGGGCTGACGCAGCTGGAGCTTGCGGAGAAGCTTGGTGTCACCATCGGCACGATCAGCTATTATGAGCGAGGCGCAGGCCAGCCCAAAATCGATAATCTCTTTGCACTCTGCGACATCCTGCACATCAGACCCGCCGACCTCCTGCGCGCTGATACATAACCAAACGCCCCCGCCAGTGTTTCCACCAGCGGGGGCGTTTGTGCAAAAAAAGATCCCGGCAGCCTTGTACGATAAAGGCTGCCGGGCGCGCATGGGGGTGCAATGTCGGAGAAAAACAACGTAGTCAATGACTCTCTGCCTGCTGACACATCCAGTATACCATACCTCATGTGCATCGGCAAGCAAGTCAGCAAGGAGTTTTTATGGCCAGAAAAAAGAGAGCACACAGCCCCGCCTTGTCGCCTACTACCGCTACTCTGGCGGCAGCCGCCAGACGGAGCAGTCCATCGAGGGCCAGCGCCGGGACTGCGAGGCCTACGCCCGCGCCCATGGCATGACCATCCTGCGCGAGTATGTGGACCGCCATATCAGCGGCAAAACAGACGACCGCGCCCAGTTCCGGCAGATGATCGATGACAGCGCAAAGCACACCTTTGACTTGGTCATCTGCTGGAAGACCGACCGCTTTGCCCGCAACCGGCACGACAGCGCCGTGTACAAAAAGCAGCTGCGTGACAATGGTGTCAGCGTCATCTATGCCGCCGAGAGCAACATCGAGGGCGCCGAGGGCATCATCATCGAGGGCCTGATGGAGGCTCTGGCCGAGTATTACTCCGCCGAGCTGGCCGAGAAGGCCCGCCGGGGGATGCGGGAGTCAGCCCTCAAAGGCCAGACTCTGGGCCGGACTCCCCCTCTGGGTCTGACGGTAGACAGCACCAAGCACTACGTCATAGATCCGGCGGGTGCGGATACGGTGCGCCTTATCTTTGAGCTGTACGCAAGCGGCCTCAGCATCGCCTCCATCATAAGACGGCTCAATGGCATGGGCCTTCGCACCGTCCGGGGCAATCCTTTTGATAAGAGCAGCATCAGCCGCATCAGCCGCGACGAGAGGTATCGCGGCGTATACGTCAGCAAAAAATTCGACGTCCGCATCGAGGGCGCTATCCCGCCCATCATCGACGACGACCTGTGGGAAAGGACACAAAAAGTGATCAACCTCAACCGTCAGAGCCGTGCTCCCCACTCTGCCAAGGCAGACTATATCCTCTCCGGCAAGCTGTACTGCGGCGAATGCGGCTGCCTGATGAAGGGCATCTGCGGCCACAACCCCTCTGGCCGCGTCTATCATTACTATTCCTGCCCGGGCCGCAGCCTTGGCCGCCCCTGTACCCGGAAAAATATGCCGAAGGATGTGCTGGAAAAGCTCGTAGTGGAGTCCACTTCCAATCTGCTGCTCCGGCCGGAAAACATCCAGCAGCTTGCAGACGCCATCGTGAGCTTGCAGCAGGCCGAGGCGTCCCGCCCCGATCCGGAGCGTGCAGCCCTGGAGCAGGCGCTTGCTGAGATCCGCCGCAAAATCGGCAACATCCTGAGCGCCATCGAAAACGGCACCGCCAGCGCCGCCCTGACCTCCCGGCTGTCCGATCTGGCGCAGCAGGAAAGCGCCCTCGATCACCAGCTTGCCTCGCTCTCCACACCGGAGCCGTTTAAGTTGAGCCGTGATGAAGTCATCTTCCTGCTTGAGCAGTTCCGTGTCTCCCCGTCCGAGCGCACCAACGCCTACTGCCGCCGCCTTGTGGATACCTTTGTCGATAAGGTCGAGCTGACCAACCGGGAGCTAATCATCCACTTCAATATTTCCAAATCCACCGAAAACAAAAATTCCCAGTCGAACAATGGATGTTCGACTGGGAAGCGTCTGGTTGGGGATGAGAGAATCGAACTCCCACAAGTAGAGTCAGAGTCTACCGCACTACCACTATGCAAATCCCCAATATCCTGTTGTGTTTCGCGGCGGTGAGCCGGTCAACGTGTGCTATTATAGCCGCCTTTGCACGTTTTGTCAAGCAGATTTTTGAAAAAAGTTGTACTTTTTTCTTGCGGACTGCGATTCAGACGTACTTTCGAGCAATTCAGAGAAGCCGACGCCTGACCGGGCAGAAGCAATTTCTTCTGCACTCTCTTGTGGCATTTTCTGCACGTTCCTCACCATACAATAAGGTGTACCTGATTTTTTACTTGTTAATAAAGGAGGACGCCTTATGCTGCAAACCCCATCCAAGACCACCCAGACTCTGCTTTCGCCCCGCATCCCCCGCGACAACGAGCACGAGCGCTACCACCCCGAGCTGGAAGAAGAGCTGAAAGAGTGCCTGTTCTGCCTGCAGCGGAACGCGATGATGTTCGACCTCGAGGTAGACTCCGACCTCATCGAGCAGCGCATCTACGAGCGGCAGGCGCTTTTGTGCCGCTACCGCTACCTGCTGGCCCGCGCCCGGGAGCTGGGGCTGCATACCATCCTGAAAAAGTATCAGCCGCTGGGATAAAAACCTACCCGCGAAATCTTGACAGAATCCGCACATCGTGTTATCATACATAAAGATAACACTGTATACAGAGAGCTGTATGCGAAACTTTGGAGCTTAGAGAGGTTTTCAACTATGGAACGTATTAAGACTATCGCTACTCGTGACCTGACCAAGAGCGTCGTGACCGGCGGCTGCGGCGAGTGCCAGACTTCTTGCCAGTCTGCCTGCAAGACCTCCTGCGGCGTCGCAAACCAGAAGTGCGAGAACAGCAATAAGTAATCATTGCAGACCCTATGCCGCCTTTGCAGGGCGGCATTTTTTTATGGCAATTATAGATTGGAGAATGAAATGGTACATCAGTATCAACTGAACGGATATAACATCGTGCTGGACAGCTGCAGCGGCTCGGTCCATGTCGTGGACGACGTGGCTTACGACGTCATTGCGATGTACAAAGAGCACTCTGCCGACGAGATCGTGGCCGCCATGCTGGCAAAGTATGCCGACCGCCCCGACGTCACCGAGGCCGACCTGCGCCAGTGCCTCGAGGACGTGGCCTCTCTGGAAGCCGCCGGCAAGCTTTGGGCTCCCGACGTCTACAAGGACATGGCCTTCGACTTCAAGAACCGCCAGACCGTGGTCAAGGCGCTCTGCCTCCACGTCGCCCACACCTGCAACCTCAACTGCTCCTACTGCTTCGCCTCGCAGGGCCGCTATCAGGGCGACCGCGCCCTGATGAGCTTCGAGGTGGGCAAGCGGGCCATGGACTTCCTCATCGAGAACTCCGGCACCCGCCGCAACCTCGAGGTCGATTTCTTCGGCGGTGAGCCTCTGATGAACTTCGACATGGTCAAAAAGCTCGTCGCCTACTGCCGCGAGCAGGAGAAGATCCACAACAAGAACTTCCGCTTCACCATGACCACCAACGGTATGCTCATCGACGACGATGTCATCGACTTCTGCAACAAGGAGTGCCACAACGTCGTGCTGAGCCTCGACGGCCGCAAGGAAGTCCATGACCGCTTCCGCAAGGACTACGCAGGCCGCGGCAGCTATGACGCCATCGTGCCGAAGTTCCAGGAGTTCGTGAAAAAGCGCGGCGACAAGAACTATTACATGCGCGGCACCTACACCCACTACAACACCGACTTCACCAACGACATCTTCCACATGGCCGACCTCGGCTTCACGGAGCTGAGCATGGAGCCTGTCGTCACCAAGCCCACCGACCCCAGCGCCCTCACCGCCGAGGACCTGCCCATCCTCAAGGAGCAGTACGAGATCCTCGCCAAGGAGATGATAAAGCGCGACCGCGAGGGCCGCGGCTTCACCTTCTACCATTACATGATCGACCTCACCGGCGGCCCCTGCATCTACAAGCGCATCTCCGGCTGCGGCTCCGGCACCGAGTACATGGCCGTCACCCCCTGGGGCGACCTCTACCCCTGCCACCAGTTCGTCGGCGACCCCAAGTACCTGATGGGCGACATCTGGAAGGGCGTCACCAACACCGCCGTGCGGGATGAGTTCAAGCACTGCAACGCCTACGCCCGCCCCGAGTGCAAGGACTGCTGGGCCAAGCTCTACTGCTCCGGCGGCTGCGCAGCCAACGCCTACCACGCCACCGGCAGCATCACCGGCGTCTACGAGTACGGCTGTGAGCTGTTCAAGAAGCGTGTCGAGTGCGCCATCATGATAAAAGTTGCTGAGAACCAGGAGCTGGCAGCTCAGGGCATCGAAGTTCCCATCGAGCTGGGCGGCACCTGCAACGCCTGCGCAGACGGCGAAGCCTGCGAATAAAGCCATGAACACTCCTGTCGTCGATTTTGTCCGTCGCTACGCCCAGCAGCGCACCACCCGGATGCATATGCCGGGCCACAAGGGCCGCGGCCCGCTGGACTGTGAAGAGCTGGACATCACAGAAATTGCGGGCGCAGACGAGCTGTACGAAGCCGAGGGCATCATCGCTCAGAGCGAGGCCAACGCCACGCAGCTCTTCGGCACCGCCCGCACCTATTACAGCACCGAGGGCAGCAGCCAGTGCATCCGGGCCATGCTCCACCTTGCGCTCCAAATGCGGCCCGCAAAGGCAGGCCGTCCTGTCCTGCTGGCGGCGCGGAACGCCCACAAGGCCCTGCTCTACGCGGCAGCTCTGCTGGACTTCGACATCCAGTGGCTCTGGCCCGCGCCGGACGCCGCCGGGGCGCTCTGCACCTGCCCTGTGGAGCCGGAGGCGTTCTCTTCTGCGCTGGACGAGCTGTCCGCCGAGGGCCGCACGCCCTTCGGCGTCTACCTCACCAGCCCGGACTATCTGGGCTTCGTGCAGGACATCGCGGGGCTGTCGGCGGTCTGCCACGCCCACGGCCTGCCCCTTCTGGTGGACAACGCCCATGGCGCCTATCTCCACTTTTTGAAGGAGGGCAGCCGCCACCCCATCCAGCTGGGCGCGGACCTTTGCTGTGACTCGGCTCACAAGACCCTGCCCGTCCTCACGGGCGGTGCCTATCTGCACCTTGGTTCGTCCGTGCAGGCCGACGAGGCCGCGGTGCGCAATGCGCTGGCTCTCTTCGGCTCCACCAGCCCCTCTTATCTCATTTTGCAGTCGCTGGACGCCGCCAACGCGGTTCTGGCCAACAGCTTCCGGGAGAAGCTGGACATCTGCCGCTGGCGGCTGGGGATGCTCTGCCGGGAGCTGGATGCTCTCCGGCCCGGGCTGGCACTCCCCCTCACCGGGGCGCACCGTGAGCCCCTCAAGCTGACGCTGGACGCCGCCGCGCTGGGTCTTTCCGGCCAGCAGCTGGCGCAGGCTCTGCGGGAGCGGGGTGTGGAGTGCGAGTATGCCGACCCCCGTTACGTCGTGCTGATGCCCTCCGCCGAGAGTTCTGCGGCAGAGTTTGCCTGCCTGCAAACGGCCCTGCACGCCATCTGCGATGAGGCCCCTGCTGCCGATGTCTCCGTTGCGGCTGACGATCCTGCCGCTTTCGCGGCATTGGCCGGGGCGCTCGAGGCACAGCCCCGCCGCTTCACCATCCGGGAAGCTGTCCTTGCACCGCAGGAGATGATCCCTGCCGCCGAGGCCGTGGGCCGCATCTGCGCCGCACCGGCGGTCTCCTGCCCGCCTGCCATCCCCATCGTGGTCAGCGGCGAGACGGTCCCGCCGGAGGCCCTCCCCCTCTTTGCCCGCTATGGCATTGAGAAGGTTGCCGTTGTAAAAGAATAAAGTGCAAAAAGCATTTTCGTACTCTTCAGCCTCTTTTTTCACTCTATATTCAGAGTTCCCCCTAAGATTCAGCTAAAAATCCCGCACATTTCTTGACAGGCTTCGCATATTCTGGTTTAATAAATTGGATAAAAGGGAGTAAAGGGCGCTCCACCTTATGGGAGCGCTGCATGGCAGCGTCAACACGGCAGAAATGCCCGATGTCATGTGTTCGCTTGAGACTTTTGTCACAGGAATTGGTGCTGTGGCGGAAGTCTCTTTTTTCGTCATTGCGCCGCAGATTTCAAAGGAGGCAATGACATGGATTTCTGGAACGCATTCGCCAGTCTCTTTTCCAATTTCGGGAACCTGACCTGGCAGATGGTGGTGATGTGGGGCATCGGCGCCCTGCTCATCTACCTCGCCATCGCAAAAAAGATGGAGCCGAGCCTGCTTCTCCCCATGGGCTTCGGAGCCATCCTCGTCAACCTGCCCTTATCGGGCGCTATCACGCAGGGCGACACCGTCGGCCCCATCTCAGCTCTGTTTGAGGCCGGAATGTCCAACGAGCTGTTCCCCCTGCTGCTCTTCATCGGCATCGGTGCGATGATCGACTTCGGCCCGCTGCTCGAGAAGCCGTGGCTGATGCTCTTCGGCGCAGCGGCGCAGTTCGGCATCTTCTTCACCCTCTTCCTCGCGGGCTTCTTCTTCGATTTGAAGGACGCCGCTTCCATCGCCGTCATCGGCGCGGCAGACGGCCCCACCGCCATCTTCGTGGCCAACGTCCTGCACTCCCAGTACCTTGGTGCCATCATGGTGGCGGCCTACAGCTACATGGCGCTGGTCCCCATCGTGCAGCCGCCGGTCATCAAGCTGCTGACCACCCAGAAGGAGCGCCGCATCCGGATGCCCTACCAGAAGGGCAGTGTCAGCCAGCTGACCAAGATCTTGTTCCCCATCGTCGTGACCATCATCGCCGGGCTCGTGGCTCCGGCCAGCGTAGCGCTGGTGGGCTTTCTGATGTTCGGCAACCTGCTGCGGGAGTGCGGTGTGCTGAACACCCTGAGTGAAACGGCGCAGAACATCCTCGCAAACCTCATCACCATCGTGCTGGGCCTGACCGTGGCCGGCCAGATGACCGCCGACAAGTTCGTGCGGCCCGACACTCTGCTCATCCTTGCGCTGGGCCTCGTGGCCTTTGTGTTTGACACCGCCGGCGGTGTGCTGTTCGCAAAGCTGGCGAACCTCTTCCTCCCGGAGGGCAAAAAGCTCAACCCCATGATCGGCGCAGCCGGCATCTCGGCCTTCCCCATGAGCGGCCGCGTCGTCAACAAGCTGGGCCTCGAGGAGGACAACCAGAATTTCCTGCTGATGTACTCCATCAGTGTCAACGTCTCGGGCCAGATAGCCTCTGTCATCGCCGGCGGACTGCTGCTGACCCTGCTGAGCTAAAGGAGGGACCGATATGCTGCATCTTACTTCGTGGATGACGACTCTGCCCATCATGGTCATCGGGATGGTGAGCATCGTGCTGGTCATCGGCGTCATCGTGCTGGCTGTGATGTTTTTGAACAAGCTGACGAGCCGGAAATAACTGCAAAGGGCTGCTGTACCGTGTTGTACAGCAGCCCTTGTTTTATTGATCCGCCCACGCCTTTCCGATAGCCGCTCTTGGCGTTCTGCCCGGTGTCATCCGGCTCGTCGCAACCGTCGTGCGGTTCCTCAGAACAGGTCGAGCATATTGTCCAGATAGATGGCTTCCCGGACATGCAGCTGGTATTCCGGTTTTGTCATGTAGTAGAGCAGAAATTCCAGTACCAGCGCACTGCCCAGGCCCCGGCCCTCGATCTTGAAGTTGGAAAATCCCATCGGCATATAGACATCCTGAATGTCCCGGATGCCGATAAACCCCGGATTTTCCATCGCCTTCGAGAAGCGGTAGCCTTCCTCCGCACCCGGTGCGGTACAGATGTGTTCGGGACAGGCTTCGCCGAGATTTTTTCGGCTGACATTCTCATAGCAGCGCTTTCTGTCCCGGCATCCGACCCAGCAGCACTCATTGCAGAGAAATTCCACCTTATCTTTCTGCGCCTGCGGCAGACTGTCCAGCTCTCCAAAGGCTTTGTTCAGCCGGAAGTCCGGCACCACATAGCGAAACTCCTCCCGGGCCGTCTCCGCCCGGAGCTGCTGAAACTCTGTCAGCACCTTGGTCGTGGAGGACACGAAATAAAGCTGCGGATAGTGCGTTTTCAGGTAGTCCAGCAGCAGCTCCGAGTGGACGATGACGCCGCTCTGTACCGGGTTTTCCTGCTCAAACAGGGCGCAGAGGGCGTTGCACTTTTTATCTGAAAGGTGTTCCTCCCGGAGGAGCGAGTTGCTGAAGGTCAGCCGCGCCGAGATGCCGTATTCCCGCGTCAGGGCAAGGACTTCTTTGGGGTCATGCTCCCCGAAGCCAGCCCGTCCCCCGCCCCAGACGCAGTCGGCCGGTGCGCCGTAGATGGAGCCGATGTCGCACCAGTCATAAAAGTATTCTCTGTGTGCCCGGAACAGGGGCAGGAACTCCCGGTACAGCTCGTAGAACTCGAACAGTCCGGGCAGATGATAGTAAGCTTTTTCTTGTTTCATTTTTCACTTTTTCTTATGCGTTTTGCGTCCTGACCTCTACCGTCCGGCCGCCGAGGTTCTCATAGATGCGGTGGGAGACGGAGAGCACCGTGCGCCCTTCGGACGCGCGGCGAAGCGCTTCGAGGACACGGGCCTCGGTCTCAGCATCGAGGTTGGCCGTTATCTCGTCCAGCAGCAGCACGGCAGGGTCTGCCACTGCGGCGCGGGCGGTGGACAGAAGCTGCCACTCGCCCTGCGAGAACATCCCGTCAGTACACACCGTATCATAGCCGTTCGGCAGGGTCTGGATGGCGGCATCCAGACCGGCAAGCTTCGCGGCGTTCCTTGCCATCTCTTCGGTGATGCCGGGGTCGCCCAGCGTGATCTGTTCCAGCACCGTACCCGGCACACGGGCAAAATGCTGCTCCACACAGCCGATGCAGGTGCGGCGCTCGGCGTCCGTGATGTCCGCCACGTCCACGCCGCCGATGGTCACCGACCCGGCTTCCGGGTGATAAAGTCCCAGCAGCAGCTTGAAGACTGTGCTCTTTCCGGCACCCGTCCGGCCCACCAGCGTCACCTGCTCGCCCTGCTTGACGGTCATGGAAAAATCGTTCAAGACCTGCTTTTCGCCGTAACCGAAGGTCACATGAGAGAGCACCACATCACCCCGGGCAGAGGTCTCCCGCTCCTTGGGGATGGTGCGTTCCGGCTGGTCAAGGAAGGCGTCGATGCGCCTGACGCCCGCCATCGCCGACTGGATGGTCTGTATCTCCATGCCAAGGCTCTCGATGGGCGCAAAGATGCGGGAAATGTAGTTGATGACGGCCACCGAGGTGCCGACCGACATCCCGAACAACGTCAGGACAGCCGCATTGCCGGAAGCCGAGAGGAGCATGACGATGCCGACCACGGCGGCATTCAGCACCAGCACGACGGGCGAATAGATCGCATCGTAAAAATTCGTCCGCTCCATCGCGGCATAGCTTTCGCCGATGCACCGGTCATAGCGGCGCTCCATGTAGTCTTCCAGACCCAGAGCCCGGATGGTGCGGATGTTGTGCAGTGTTTCCGGGACCTGACCGGACACAGCGGCGGCCGCCCGGCGGTTATCCAGCTGAGCTGCCAGCATCCGCGTCTGCACATGGCGGGTGAACGTGGCGAACAGCGGCAGCACCAGCAGCAAAATCAGCGCAAGGCCGGTATTCTTCACGGCGATGACCGCCATGATGGAGAGGATGCGGCAGGCGTCCGCCGCCATGCTGATGATGCCGGAGGTGAACAGCGCCTCCACTGTATCCACATCGCCCGAGAAGCGCGCGGCCACCTCGCCGGGGTTCTGCCCTGCCAGCGTGCCGGCGGGAAGCTTGGTCAGCTTCCGGGACATTTCAGAGCGCAGGGCGTGGGTCATTTTCTGGCCGAAGAGCACCAGCAGGCCCTCCTGCGCCGAGGAGAGCATCCCTTCCAGCGCCAGACTGCCGAAATAAAGAAGCACCGCAGGGAATGTCAGCGGAAGTCCTGCCGTCAGCCCGTCGATGATGCGGGCCAGCAGCAGCGGCGGCACCAGAGACGCCGCCACCGATGCCGCCGCACACAGGACGGTCCCCGCTGTGAGAAGGCGGTGGGTCACGGCGGCCATCCGGATGGCCTCAAACACACCATTTTTACGCCTGCTCTCCATGCTGTTTCCCTCCTGTCTGGCTTTCGTACAGCTGACGGTAGACCGGGGCCGACGCCAAAAGCTCCTCATGGGTGCCGACGGTGGTCTTTCCTCCGTCCATAAAGACGATCTTCTGCATCTGCGGGAAGTGGTACAGGCGGTGCGAGATGAGAAAGACGACCTTATCCCTGGCATATTCCTGCAGGTCGGCAAAGACCGTATCCTCCGTGTCCCGGTCGAGGGCCGAGAACGGGTCGTCGAGGATGAGGACAGGGCGCGGATGGGCCAGCGTCCGGGCCAGTGCCAGACGCTGGGCCTGTCCGCCGGAAAGACGGGTGCCGCTGCTGCCGATGACGGTATCGAGGCCGTTCTCCATCGCCAGCACCTCGCCTTTCAGCGCAGCAGCGGCGAGATAGGGCATGGCGTCCCGCTTGCTGCCGCAGAGGACATTGTTCTGCACCGTGTCGGCGCTCAGCTCCGGGTCGTGGCCCAGATAGCCGACGGTGGCCGAAATCTGACGCGGAGTCAGAGCAGAGAACTCCTTTCTGCCAAACTGCGCCGAGCCTTCATAGGGGGCCTCGCAGAGGAAGACCCGGCCAAAGGTGGATTTGCCGCTGGCCACCGGGCCGGTGACTCCGATGATGTCGCCGGGATGGGCTGTCAGACTCAGCCCCGAGAAGATGGGGGTGTCGCCGTAGGCGAAGGAGAGGTTCCTGAGGGTCATATCTTCTGCCGCCGGGACATCCAGCGCGTCCAGCTGCTCCGGCGACTTCATCAGAGGCTTGATGCGCTTCCAGGAGACTTCGGCCTTCTGCACCGCGTTGAAGAGCTTGGCCACCTTGGAGGATTTGACCACCAGCTTGGTGAAGCAGGAAAGGAAGGTGGTAAAGGCCGCGATGTCCCACACACGCCAGCCGGTGCCGAGGACATTCTTTGCGCCGAACCACAAAATGAACAGAACGCCTGCCTCTGATGCCGCCAGATAGAGCGGCGGCAGGGCCGACTGCCACACGTTGCTCTTCACTGCCGTCTTTTCGTAGGTATCCAGTACCTCTTCGTACCGCTCCGCGCGGGCGTCTTCGCAGCCGTAGATGCGGTAAGTCACGGCGTTCTGGGCGCGGTCGAGGGTGGCGGCACTCAGTGCGCCCGCCGCCTTTTTGTAGGCTGCACCGGCCCGCTGGACCGGCTTTTTCATCCATGCCGCGCAGACGTAGGAGAAGGGCGTGAACAGCAGGCTCAGCAGAGCCAGCCGCCAGTCGTACACCAGCAGCATGACCACATGACCCGCCAGCGCCACGCCGGTATCGAAGACTTCGGTGGTGAACTTGCGCATACCCTCGACGCAGTCGTCCACATCGGAGATGGCCTTGGTCATCAGCTCACCGGCGCCCTCTTTTTCCAGCGAAGCCCGGCTCTGGCGCACCAGATTAGCGTAGAGGATGCCCTTCATCCGGCGGTTGATGTTGTTGGCAAAGCGGCGGACATAAAAGCGCTTGATGAACCGCGACGCCTGCACCAACAGGGTGACGAGGATATAGGCCAGAACCAGCAGTGCCATTTGGGCCGCTGTTTCGCTGCCGCTCAGGATGTCCGCCAGACACTGGGCCAGACGGCCCTCGAACCACGGGGTGGCCAGCAGGCCGATGTTATAGATGAGGCCCGACAGGGTCACGAAAGCCAGCGGGAGCCACTCGACCCGGAAATAAGAGAATATCCGGTCCGGGCGGAAGTTCTTCTCATTTTTCATCGGTAATATCCATAGACAGCCTCCGGGTCTTATCTCAAAAAGGTGTATCTGCATCGTTGTATGTACAACAATCATAGTACAAAACCGCTCTTTGTCAAGAGCGGCAGTGGATTCTTTCGTCTTCTCGCCAAAGTCGGCGGCTATGGGATGAAAATGCAGCTCGTAAAGATGGAATGGAGGTTTTGATATGAAGCATCTGAGAATACCGTGGGGAACGCGGGCGATGAAGGAGCCGGGCCTGGCCCCTGCCCTATGCCATCCGGACCGCACCATGCTTTTCCCTGCCGAAAAGATGCCGGAACGCAAAAAGCCCCCGGAGAGCCTTTGGGCAGCTCTCCGGGGGCAAGTCCTATGCACCGGTATTTTACACCGGTACATAACCGTTATTCAATTTCGATCAGGTTCGGGTTCACAGGCAGAGCCTTCTGCTGCTGAGGTGCGGGCAGCGTGATGTGCAGGATGCCATCCTCGAACTTTGCGTGGATGTCCTCCTTCTTCACGGCGTCGCCCACATAGAAGCTGCGGGCGCAGGTGCCGGAGAAGGTCTCGCGGCGCAGGTAGCGGCCCTCTTTATCCTTCTCGTCATTGCTGTGGCTGCGGACGGCCTGAATGGTCAGGCAGCCGTCGTTCAGCTCCATCTGAACGTCTTCCTTCTTGCAGCCGGGCAGGTCAACGGCAATGTCATAGCTGCCGTCGGCGGTCTGCTTCACATCGGTCTTCATCATGTTTGCACCGCGCTTGCCGAAGGTCTCACGCTCTTCACGGTTCATCGCACGCTCCAGCGCACCATCGTTCCAGAACGGGTCAAAGAAATCATCGAACAGGTTTTCATGGAAAATAGTCGGCATAAACATAAATCATTCCTCCAATCCCGGCGTTCGGGTCGGGTAAAAAATTTATGAGATGTGCATCAGGAGCGGAGTCTTCCCGGGAGCCTTGCGGCTCCCTCATGCCCCTCTCTCCTGAGCACGGCATAGTTATAGCACATGTTTTTAGCACTGTCAAGTACAGAGTGCTAAAATTCACAGAAGAATAATACTTTGATAAAATCTCATGCAATCTTTTCAAAAATCAGTCGTATCACCGCCTTTATGCAGCAAAGGCGCCGGATACAGCAGTTCTTTGCACCGCCTGCGATTTCTCTGTATTTCACACTCTTGAGCAGTTCCATTACCTTATCCATAGGCACGCAGTCCGCATAGCGGTCCGGCCAGAGAAACTTATTATAATGGCAGCAGCTCCGCTCCCCTGTCATATAGACCACCATTTTCTACAAGCAGAAAACGATTCTGAACCCTCTTTCCCCGTTCATATTGTATAAAAGAATGGTTTTGGAGGTGTTCCGTATGCTGTTGACCCTGCTGCAATTTTTTGCATCCAAGTTCCTCGTGCTTGCGCTCCATCTGGAAGCGGGCAGTTTCCCCCGCCCGCTCAGCCCACAGGAAGAGATCCGGACCTTCGCCGCCCTGCGGGCCGGCGATCCATCCGCCCGGGAAAAGCTCATCCGCCACAATCTGCGCCTAGTGGCGCACATCGCAAAGAAATACTATGCTCTCCCCTCTGAGCAGGACGATTTGATTTCCATCGGCACCATTGGCCTGATGAAAGCCGTGGACACCTTCGACTCCACCCGCCGGGCGCGCTTCTCCACTTATGCCAGCCGGTGCATCGAAAATGCTATCCTCTCCCCAGCGCACTTTGGGATGGAAAAGAGAATCCACCTCTTTCACGCAACAACGCATCTACGTCAAAATTGTATTTTTGGAGCCGAGAGAGCGGTTCCTTTTTTCTACTTCAGAGGGTGTCATGTGAGGGTTGTGGTCTAACCCCTCTGTTTCAATTATTCTGATATTCGCTCTGACTTACATGGCGTTCCGTAAAACAC
>ERZ809702.180-NODE-180-length-16899-cov-11.739_pt1 | contig 16899 bp, 18 predicted proteins | sample MGYA00520455_ERZ809702 | MGnify/ENA primary metagenome ERZ809702 (study PRJEB31588, sample SAMN03398776) | human gut metagenome | study: EMG produced TPA metagenomics assembly of the PRJNA231909 data set (A prospective, longitudinal analysis of the...
AGCCGACACAAATGCGGAAAGGACGATCAATGCCAGCATGACCGCCGCCCCTGTGAAAGAGAGCCGGAAGCAGATGGCCGCCGTAAGAATAGCGGACAGGCAGCCGAATACAAAACCCACAAAGATTTTCTGCATCATGTACTGTCTGTGCGTCATAGGCAGGATTTCATTGATCAGCGCAACGCCATCCTCTTTTTCAGAAATAATGTTCATGGCATTAAAGGTACAGCCCATGAACATCGCCACGATCAGCGTAATGGCAATAAAGATATTCTGATAGCCCGCCATCATATCCGGGCGCTCCAATACCTGCACACTGGCCTGTGCCGCCCATTCCCTCTGCTCGTAAAGAGCCGGGAGCGTGTTGGCTGTCTGCTGAAACATATCCAGTTCATCGCCGGAAAGGATTGTCTGGATGCTGCCGTCAGCCATTTCCACGCCGATCAGGTTTGTTGACGGTTCGTTGATGGCCGCAATCAGTTCTTCCTGTGTGGGATAAACGGTGACAGTACCGTACCGTTCCAGCCATGTGTTGACTTCCGAAGTGGTGGCCTTTGCCGTTACTCCAAAATGAAATTCCCCCAATGAAGAAAGGTCAATGGAGCCGACAAAATTCAATGCCACAGCGACCACGATAGGCAGGAGAAATGACATGATACAGAACTTGTCTTTTCGGACACTTTTCAGTTGATAGATCAGTCCTTTCATTGTCAGCCCTCCTTTCCCATTTCCTTGCGGAACGCAGCTTCTACAAGGATAAAGAGTAGAATGATTGCGCCTATCGCACCGGCATAGTAGACCGGGCTTGTAGTCGGGATGCCGAAAAAGGCATTTTTTAGGCCCATATACACATGGTAAAACGGGTGATAGTCAATCCACGCCATCTTGACAGAAGTATTCGCCGCCAGAAATACCGGCGTAGCCGCAAAGAGCGCAATTACCAGATACGCCAGTGAAAATTGCTTAAAGTCCCGCAGAAGCATGGTACAGCCGAAGCCTGCCAGTGCCATAATCAAGGAGAGGATAGCGGTCTGCACCAGCACCGCAGGCAAAACCGACATCCCGCCCAGCCCCACATTGAACAGAACAATTAAGGCCGCAAAAACCAAATCGGTAATTAGAAAGAGCATGATTTTGGAGCATACAAACAGGCTCTTATGCAGTGGCATAATGGCATGGACGCGGATCACTCCCATCTGCTTTTCCTTAAACAGCACCGAAGCGATCCCCAAAAATCCAACGGCAACAATCTCAATAAAGAGAAGTTCACAGGTAATCTCCCGGCGCTGCTTCATTTCAGGGCTGTTGCTGCCGACGATTTTTGCTGTATCATTCCCATCCGGGGAAAGTAGGGACAGCGCATAGTCTGTTCTGTGTCTGTCTGCTTTTTCGGTTGCCGCATAGAACAGGACATGAGGCGTCCTACCGCTGGCGTCAATCCCGACACCGTTTGTATCACCGGCAAGGGCTGCATCCAGTTCTTCCAAGGAGGACACGGGCCGGACAAGAGAGGAAACCTCTGTCTGCGTCCCAGCCGGATCATACAGATACACATTGTAGAGCTGGGCGTCCATGAATTTCACATTTACATGGCAGGGGTGGGAAAAATTAAGCTCTGCCATGTTCCGGGCTGCTTCATTCAGTTCCGAAACCGGCTTTGTGATAAAGCGGGCCATCAGCAGGTCAATGGCACAGACCAGAACCACCACAAAAGCCAACCAGATCACAAAGGAAATATCGGTGTTCACTGGCAGTTTGGTGGATAGTATATAAGAAACGATCAGGGCAACGCCGATTAGTTTGGAGGCCAGCAGTATCTTCTTTCGTATGGTAAAGATGTTCATATTTTCGTTAATCTTCATACGCTCACCTCAAATTTGTAGCCGGAACGAATCAAGGTAACAATGTGTTTACCCTCATCCCCCAATTTCTGCCGCAGGGTTTTGATATGGGTATCGACCGTCCGTGTTGTTCCCTCAAAGTCGTAGCCCCAAATCCGATTAAGCAACTGGTCTCTGCTGAATATCTGGCTGGGATTAACCATGAAGAAATGCAGCAGTTCATATTCCTTGTGGGTCAAAGTGATTTCCTGTCCATCCACAAAAACTTTATGAGATGTGGGGATGATCGTAATTTTTCCGGCGTTCATAGAATCGGTAGGCGTGATAGAGGATCGGCGCAGCAAAGCGCCCACCTTTGCCAGTAACACTTTGGGACTGAATGGTTTGGTAATATAGTCGTCAGCTCCCAGCTCATAACCTTTCAGTTTATCTTCTTCCTCGCTTTTCGCAGTCAGCATGATAATAGGGAGGTTACTCATTTCCCTTGCCATCTTACAGACGGAAAAACCGTCAAGGTGGGGCATCATCACATCCAGTATCATTAAGTCCATAGGATTATTTTTCAAGATCATTAGTGCGTCTACGCCATCGTCAGCCGTAAAGCAGGTGTGACCACCTCGCTGCATATACTCGGCAATAATGTTCTGCATATTCTTTTCATCTTCCACAATTAAAATATTCGCCATAGAGAGGAACCTCCTTTTTGCTCATACTTTAGACAATAGATGCTTGGGGTAATTGTAGCCTTGAGCAAAGGCTTATTATCATAGTCATAACGGCATATACATTCATTATAATTCCGCAGTTCAAACAATACAAGGTGATATACACTGAGAAAAACGCACCGAATACAGAGCCGATAGGCATACTGTATCCGGTGCGTTGTAAATTTTTAACCTTTCAGATAGTAATGCACATAGACATTATAATCTCGATGCCGGGTAATCAGCCGTAGCCAGATATAAAAGTGGGCAGTTTCCGAATACAAATTGAATTCGGTGGGCTCGCTGGTGGGCTGGGCGTACCCTCGGCAGAACCGTGTCAAGGTATCCAAATTCCGAAACTCCGGCAGTTGGAACAGTGCATTCTGGAAAGCATCAATTTCACGGGCAACTTCCAGAACAGGCGTATCCTTTTGGCACTGATGCCAGGTGGTCCACCATTTCCATCCGTCATAATCAGAACGGGAATAGGCTATCTCGCTGGCAGGACGGGAGCCCTGCTGAAACAGATCTTCAAAGGTGCAGGAAGTAGTCAGCAACGGATTTTCAAAGTCGGTCTGCTGCTGGCTCAAACCGTTTTTGACAGCTGCCCATTCTGTTAGAGGGAGTGGGCAACGGTTGGCATCACGCAGGGCTTCATCCATACCGCACGCCTCGCAGATATGGACATCTGCATAGCGGCTCAGGGCGTTGATGACCAGCCTGCAATCCAGCGGCTGACCACACCGAAGACACAGGGGTGGTTGCTCCGCCTCTGGGGTAAACAGCAGTTTGTCCTGCTGCCACATGGTTTCCAACAGGGATTTGGGATAGATACGGATCTTCATGATGATGTCCTCCTATTTTATCGTGTTTAATATTCGTACCGTTTCCTTCGGTCTTCAGACCAGGGAGGGTAAACACGCAGCTCATCCTGGAACATGGTCATCAGATCGCCTGCCATGTCCTCTTTGCGCCGATAGATGCACTGCTTCTCCGTACCATCGGCATAGCGGATGATAGTCTGGAGTGCGGGACCTTTCTGTGTGAAGATGAATTTGCGGCCATGAGAAGGATCAGATGCCTCAATCCAGAGGGGCAGGGTGGAGGAACTCCCATCCAGACACCGCCAGCCGCTGTAATCGGTGTAGCTGAACCCGTTGATTTCCCGCGCCAGTCTGCGCAGGGCAATATACAGCCGCTCAAAGCGGCGCCCCAGTTCGCCTTTCTGATGCCGGATGTAGAGGGTGTGCCCCTCATGATCCAGGGCATCCAGTTCTTTGCCATAAAACAGGTATTCAGGGTAAAGACAGCCATCCGATTCAAGAATTTGCCCAGTGGGTTCCGCAAGGTGATTGTCTGACAGCCAGGCCGGAAAAAGTCCATCTGCGGCTTTTATATTGATGAAAGCGCAGTGGTCGGGCCGGATTCCGGTTAAGTTGGTGGTAAGGTTTTCCCACAAAATCAGGATGTCGTGATCCTTTTCATAAAGCTTGATGGCGAGATTGCCGTTGGGATATGTACTGATTTTCAAAGTCAGCTGGGATCGGTGTTCGCCCAGCGTAAATGCGAGAGTATTCATAAGCGTTTTCCTCCAAAGAAGTACCGGCCGCCTGCAAAAATGCAGATTGCCGGTGCTTGTTGGTGTGTGTTCCGGACAAGGAAACCGGAGAAGGGAGAGAAATGCAGTTCCTCTCTGGTCATCGTCAGCTACACAGCCAAAGTCTTTGACTCGAACTGATAGCGCAGAACCTGAGCCAGCTTTGTCCTGTTTTCACAAGTAATGCGATAGGTAGGGCCATAGTTATTCCGCTGTTCATCCATCCTTCGAATGGAAATGCTAAATCGGGTGCCCTCCTGGGTGATCCACAGACGCCTGCCCGTGGCAGCATCTTCAGCGATAATCCATAAAGGGCGCTGCATGGTCATATAGGTCTGGGGGTAAGCGCGCCAGCCGCTGCGGTCATGGTAACAGAAACCGGGGGTAGTCTGCCGCCTTTCATTCAGTACATCATAAACTGCCTTATATTTCATGCACTGCACCGCCTTTCAAAGTTTTTCAGGTAGCCTGCATACCCTTCCGGATCCAGTTCCTGCAGCCGGTTGGCACGAAAACGATATTCGGGATAGGTGCAGAACCCGCTCTGCATGGTGCGGCCGGTGGGTATAGCCAGACCATGTCGGATGAGCCAGGTGGGAAATTCCGGATCGGCATTGGTGTCGATAAAGGCATGGTCTTTTTGCCGCTGGCCGGGCAGGTTGACGGTGAGAGTCGCCCAGGGTTCCGGGTCGCCGCTTTCCCATGTCATCATTTGTATGGCAAGGTTTCCATTCAGGTAGGAAGTCACCTGCAGCTGGATGGGGTGCGTGGCACCAAATTTCTTGTAAGGCAAGGTAACAGGTGCGGCAGCAGTATCCGGTTCTTTGTCCTCTACGCCCAGTTCCCAGCTAAGAGACAAAATCTGGCTCTGGCTCAGTGTGCAGGCGTATTTCTTTGCGTATTTTGGCTTGAAGAGCAGGACCCCGTCCTGCAGAAGCAGCTTTCCTTCTTTTTGGTCCTGGATACAGTGCAGGCCATGCAGACGGGGCTTTGCACGCTCCACCGCAGCGTGGATCTTCGGATGGTCAAACCATATGGAATACTGTACGGCTACATTGAGATTGGGATGCTCCTGAAAGCGTGAGCATAGGAGATCCAGTACCTGTTGACATACTTTTTTCCGTTTCTCCAGCGTCTGACGCTCGTTAAAGGTCAGTGTGAAGTACGAGAAATCCCGTTCAGATGCGCCTTCGGTGCCGCTAAAGTGGTTGCACCAGAAATACAGATCCCATCGGTCGCTGCCATAGGAGACAGGGATATTTTCGTCATACTGGTAGCAGACAAAGTCCTGTGCGATGGTTTCCATGACGGGTTTCATTGCTGCGCTGCTCTCCAAACTTGCCTGACGGATATACTGCTCCCATTCTTCGCGGGTGTGGCTGTCATAAAACTGTTTGTTTGCTGTTGCCTCTGCTTCGGTGCATAGAGACTGCAGGCGCAGGGAGTGGACGTCTTCTTTGGCATAGCCTTTTTCAAACCATCTGGTATCAATATTCATATGAGAACGATCTTCGTGAATTTTCATTTTGCATCCTCCTTGTGTATAGTTGCTGCATTTTTTTGACGCAGTGTGGTCATTGGTCTTTCCAGTCATAGAGTAGTAGGTCATGTCCGGAAGATTTGGCTTCGGCTTTTTTGTCCCGGAAACGGTAGTTGGTAAACACAAAGCCGGTGGGCTTGTGGGTATAGCAGACAGCTAAAATGTGGAACTGATTATTCAGCCATTCGACTGAGTCTACTGCTTCCTCAGCGGTGTTCTCAACATCGGTGGCCAAGAGCCAGTTTTCCCAGTACCAACCATGCCCAACTGTTTCTCTGGCATCCGGCAGGGAAAGCAGCTTTTCCCTCAGTGCTTCATGATCCTGCAGGTGCGGATGCTGTGCATGAATGGACTGCACCAGCGACTGCCGGAATTGGTAGAAAGGCACGAAGGGTTTCTTGCCTTCAAAGTTACCATTGCCATCCAGCGCACAGACTACACCATTTGTAATCACTTCAAAGATAAGGTCTTCCCGGATGAGATTGCCATTTTCATGCCAGTCCGGTGTAGAGCTGTACCATGCGCCGCTTTCGTTATCCCGGTTGTAGTAGCGTATCGGTTCTGCAATGGTGCAGAATACATCTATACAGAATCCGGGATCTTCAAACAGAAAAGATATTTGTCGTTTTATCATCAGATGTTTCCTCCTAAATGAAAAAAGGACCGGCAGGCCGCTAAATGCAGTCTGTCGATCCTTTCGGTTATAAGCCGCAGGGAATGCGGCAGGGTTCCTGGTTAAATCAAAGAGATAGGCACAATCAGATTGTTCTGATCAAAAGCACCCAACTGGTCAGCCATGCACAGGATAGCACCAGTGCCGCGCTGCAGCGGAGACTTGTCGATCAGGTCAAACACCTTCGTCAATTTCTTTGGCGGCGAGGCCATCTTTTTGATCTCGATGGGAAACAGTTTTCCGTCCTGCTCCAAGATCAGGTCGATTTCTCTGGCATCCTTATCCCGGTAGTAGTACAGGAATGGCTCCTGACCGGCGTTCTGATAGGTCTTGATGATTTCCGCTACGGTATAGTTTTCCAGCAGTGCGCCGCTCATGGCTCCTTCCATGGCTGTCTCCGGACTGCTCCAACGGGTCAGGTAGCAGACAATGCCGGAGTCGTAGAAGTAGAGCTTGGGCGTGGATACGGTGCGTTTGAGGACATTATTGGAATAGGGCTCCAATAAAAAGATGATCCCCAGCGCCTCCAGAACATGAAGCCAGTTTTTGGCTGTGGTCTGGTCGATCTCCGCATCATCGGCAATGCCCTTGTAATTGACCTGCTGGGAAGTCCTGGCGGCAACAGAACGCAGGAAGCGCAAAAACTTCAAGCTGTCAATGTCATTGGACAGCCGCCGCACATCCCGTTCCATGTAAGTGTCAATGTAACTGGAATAGAAGATGGAGGCATTGGAATAGGTTCCTGTGACCAGGGCAGGCATCCCGCCCTGATGGATATGCTGAAAGACCTCTGGTGTGTTCAGCATTTGGCGTCCGTTCTGCCGTTCTGACAAAAGAGGTAGTTCCAGGCTGAACGGTGGTTCAGGGGGCCGTTTCATGATCTCACTCTGGGAAAGCGGTGAGAGGTGGAGCAGAGCCACCCGGCCGGCCAGAGATTCCTGTACGCCCTCCATCATCTTGAAAAGTTGAGAACCCGTCAGCCAGAAATCGCCGGGCTGATGGCGTTCATCTACCATGATTTTGATATATGGGAACAGTTCCGGTGCGTATTGCACTTCATCAATGAGCAGCGGTGGCTGATACAGCTGGAAGAACATCTTTGGGTCCGTCTTGGCGAGTTCCCGCAGCGTCAGATCATCCAAAGAGACCTTCTTGCGCCCCTTGCCCTCGACCTCTATCAAATGTTCCAGCATGGTGGTTTTTCCAACCTGCCTTGGGCCGGTAAGCAGAAGCACAGGATACTGTTCATTCAGCTCCATTACCGGTTTCTCCATGTGTCGGGTGATATACACAGGCGTTCCTCCTTTCTTGATTTCGGCTGATATATTATTATATACCTATTTTAGCCGAAAAAATCTGATTTTGCAAGTAGGCAGTCTGCAAAGTAAACCTCAGTAGCGATTTTTAAGGGTCATTCCTGCGCAGCGGCGGAGCCGACCATTTCTTTCAGACTGGCGATATACTGCCTCCATGCCTGCTTGGATTCTTCAGCACGCTTCAACTCGGCAAGCTGTTCTTCCGGCGACAGGGCTTCAAACTCGCATTGGCGGCAGTCTCTATCAATATCCTGAAAGATGCGGTTCAGGATGGAGAGAGCCAGCTCTGTAACAGTGGGGCTGTGTTCATCAAGCGCCTTGCGGCCTTGACGGAACAATTCCAGATAGCGCTCATACTGCTGTTCGCTGATAAATTCCCAGCCGTAGGCTTCCTGGATGTCGCTTTCGCTATGGTATTGCATAGCTGCTTCAAATTCTGCCTCGCGGTCTGCGGCTTCCTTTTCGATGTGCCGCTTGAGCTTGGCGCGGATGCGCTCCAAGTCTTTGAGCAAAAGCTTGCAGGCTTTGGCCTCCATGAGATAACCGTGTGCTTCGCTGTTTAGATATTGCTGGGATGTATTTTTCATGCGGCAGCTTCCTCCTTGGATTTGGATTGAACAAAGAGTAGGAACCCTTCGCTGGTATCCTCCAGAAGCTGCCATGTACCATCCCGCCAGACGCAGGCGGTTGCATCGTTGTAGACTTCCGGTATCTTGGGCGGGTCGTCAAAGCATTCTGGCGTCACATAAAGGCACATATGTCCCATATAGAAGGGCTGCAGAGCTGCTTCAATCTCTTTGCGCAGGGCAAGGGCGAGGGATTCGATCTCGTCAATATCCTGGCGCTGAAAGGCAGCATCTGAGATCTGTTTGAGCCGCTTGGTTTGCTTCACAGCTGCATCTATATAGGGTACGGCCTCATCAAAGTATTTGTGTTTGATCCGCATACCGTCAAATACCAGAAAGCGGGTATAGGCGGTAGCAGCTTTACAGATGTCTTGCCGCAAGGCATCAAATGGTTTTTTGTACTTGGTTTTCAGCACCTCCATGGATACGACCTGCAGATTGCGCCGCAGGGTTTCCAGATGGTTCACTAAAGTGGTGCGTAGTTCATCTCGTTCCATAGGCATCCTCCGTGGGTAACTTCCGGGCGGTTATCCGCGCCGGAAGTGGCGGCAGTGCTCATGCACATTGGCGTGGGTAAACGCAAAGCTCTTGCAGGCCAGCAATCGGTTCCGTTCTCTGGAAGATTGCCGGGCAACGCTTGCATGATACTTTTTAACAGATGTTTTTATAGGGTTATTCGAGTTCAGGTTCCCAAGGGGTATCTTCCTCATAAGGCGCAGCCTCCTTTTCGTTGTCAGTGGACTTGCCGGCAGCCTGTACCGTCAGCAGAAGGGCATCTTCCCCGACATCGCTGCTGTGGGACTTTTTGGCTCGTTTCTTTTTGCATCTTTCCACGGCTTTGTCATAGTCGTAGCCGATACCAGCTTGCAGCTTGTCCGCAATTTTACGTAGCTTTTCTGCATGGTACTCATAGGTAGCACGATGGAATCCAGTCAGCTCCCACTGATCGCACACCGATTCCAGAAGCCGGACATAATCCCGCAGTGCGTTGACTGTTTTGTAGATATCGCCATAGCAGGTAGTAAAGGTATGGACGCCATCAAGATCCCGAAAGCAAAAAATCAGTTCTTCCCCCAAAAACTGTTCCAGTTGAACTGATTGTGCAATCATTGGCCGAAAAATATCCTGGGGCAGTTTGTTTTCATCCATTACGATCCTCCCCATGTTCCGGTACTGGAGGCTGTGGACCTAAGCCCGCTGCAAACATCTGCACAGCGGTACGGTAGCCGGAGGCGTATGCCTGTTCCAATACAGCAGAATTGCGGCATTGTACCGCAGCCTGATACTGTTCAAAGGCGGTGGACGCCTCGCTGGAGAGCAGCGGAAGCAGAGCTTTTTCTTTCTGTTGTACTGTCTGGTTAAAAGGTGTGAGGCGTTTATCGGGCTTGAACACATCTGCTTCATATTCGCCGTAATAGAGCGAAGTGAGAAAGCGTGGGTCTGCCGGAAAGGATATAGCAGATGGTGCAGGGCGGGAAAGTGCCGCTGCAATATCTTTGAGTGTGTTGATCAGTGCGGGGAGCTGAGCATTAAAAAATCTTTGCCCCATCGCTGTTTCGTGTAAATTCATAGAATAAGGCCTCCTTTCTAAAAGCCATTTGACTTTTACTGTTTCCTGGCAATCCGGTGCAGGTCTGCTAACAGGTGTCGATTATTCTGTTCATACTGAGGCTGAAAAGGCTGGTCCAAATCAAAATTGTAATAGCGGTAGTAGAGCACCTTGAATACAATGCCTTGTCGCATGGCAGGGTCAATGGCGCGCATCAGTTTGCCCAGTTCAGTAGCAATCTCATATTCCCGCTTTACATATTCTTTGTCTTCCCGCTTAAAATTCTGATACAGCCAGTCCTTGACGGATACCCGGCTGCCGGTAAAGTGGCTCCGATGCCGATCCAGACACAGGCAGTATTCAAAATCGCGGCCACGCTCCCCTGGACCTACGGTAAGAGGATAAATACGGCAGGTGCGGGTACGAGCAGGGTAGACAGAACAGCGCCCATCCGTAAGGAAGATGCAGGAGCCGTTGGGAATGTTTGTCTTGAGCATATAGATAGGGAAACCTTCTTCGGTCAGAGGTTCCGGATCGCAGTAGCGGAACAGAAAATCCTCTATTCCTTCGATGGGCTCACCCTTTGCCCGGAGGTAGCGAGCCAGACGGTAGGCGTCCAGACTCTCCACCATTACACAGCCTTCGATATTGCGGCAGCACTCCCCGCATTGATGGCAGGAAAAGGTGAACTGGTCTTTGGGGCGGACTGGTTGGATCTCATTCATGATTTCTTCGTTCATTTTGTTCCTCCATAAAAAGAGCCGTGACGGAATGGTATCCGCCACGGCCAGAACTTGTGGAATAGTCAGCAGGAGCTGGCTGTTCCAATCCATTTACAGTCCCTTCACGCACATGCGGCCAATCTCACAGGGAGCGGACTGACAGCCGCCAGCGGAAAAGGGGACATGGAGAGATGGTAGTGGGAGTTCTGCGTTTCAAAACGGACGCAATCCTCTGACTCCTCCAGAATCGCCACCACACGCGAAGTGTGGTAGATGTTTCCTCCGGTGTGCAGAAGTGCACCCTGTCCAACAGACAATGGACGCAGCAGAGAACCGTTTAAAACGATCTGTTTCTTTTCTTTCTTCATTCGGTTTGACCTCCAATCTTTTTGAAAATGTGGATGTAAGGGTATTTCGTATCTGTAATGGGTTTATTCATAGCAGATGTCCAGCAGTACATCATGGACTTCGCCCAGAAGTTCTTTAATGCGCCGCATAGGAACCTTCTGGGTACGGGCAATCTCGCGGATGCCATAGCCGCCTTGTTTCAGATGCACAATATCCATTTGCTGCTTGGAGACTCTGCCGGCCAGCTCGTGGAGCAGAAGATCCATTTCCAACTGCTGCATGATTGGGTCATGGGCAGGAATGGTATCTTCTAAAGGTGCACCATCAGGATATAATCCGACATGAATACTGAGAACCTCCATATTGCGCTTGCGGCGCTCCTGGGTGCGGAAGTAATCGAACAAGCAGAACTTCATTCTACGATTAGCAATGGTGGAAAAAGTAAACTGTTGTGCAGTGAGATCAGAAAAATAATCCCGAACAGCTTTCAGATAGCCGAAAATAACTACATCGTAAAATTCATCTTCAGGCAGTCGGTTTTCGTTCAGAAACTTATAGACTAGGCTATGATGGGCGGTGGCAAATGTCTGTTGTTCTTTGGTTAATGGTACTTCACATAACATTGTGTTTTCCTCCTTAAATAAAAAAAGAGGGATACCTCCGGTGTGTTAAACCGAAGGCATCCCTTTGTTCATGTGTCATGTGGTGCAGGCCACATCAAGATACTTATGCGGGCAGCTGCTCGCAGTCACCATTGATCTGGCTGACGGTATAGTGACCGTCTGCCGGCTCGTTGGTCATGGCGCCAGGCTCGATTACATAATCGCAGCCGGTGTCGCGCTGCTCCTCAGTGATTTCTGCACGCTGCTGGAGCAGGAGTTTGATCTGCTCCTTAAAGCTATTGGCGTAAGCCCGGATCTGAGCCAACTCCTCGCCCTGGAAATCCTGCAGCAGTTTGAAGGTAGCAACACTGTAGTCATTAGTGCCGTTGTTCTCACGCTTGAGACTAATCTGCACGATACTGCCGTAAGTGGCGCGGCGGCGGAACATGAAGGCCCGGTTCAGAAATTCCTTGAAGGGCTTGATGCTGGTAGGAGGCAGATTTACCTGCAGAGGCATGTATTCACCACTGCGGAGCAGGTAGAGCACACGCATATTTTTACAGGCTTTTCCTTTGCTGCCATCAGGTGCAGAACCAAAGCGGTTCATCACGCAGGCAGCACAGGCGCCTCCGGGAGTGCCGATGCCAACCTTGCCATCCACAGAAGAACAAAGCGGTGTGGTATCGTCGTCATATTCGCTGCCAGCTGGCCAGTAGGCGCAGGTGGCGTGGTTATGCAGAATGACACCTACCAGAGTTTTTTCATAGTCAGGATTGTCCGGATCATTGGATGGCATCTCAAACTGGAGTGTGCCGCCGGCGGGAATCTTGACACGCTGAAAGCTCATCTGCAGACCATCAGCGTCCTCAGCCAGTTCCTCGGCGCTGAAATCGCTTTCGGTCATAGTGGGGAGCGTGAATTTTTCCTGTTTCATCAAATCGCTGTTCTGATTATACATAGTGGTTCCTCCTTAAAAATTGTGATGGTTGCAGATGGTCAGGCGGCCATCTGATTGATACGGTTCCACTGCTGTCTGGGCATGGATAGGATATTGTATCCGATCCCCTCCAGGGCAGTGGCGCGGTCATAGCTGTCCACATCCTGACTAAAGCGTGTGACGGCATTGGATAGTCCATAGAGGGTCAGATCCTTGCCTTCAATCAGACGCTGCAGAACGCCGGTGCTTTCTTCCTCGGTGATATTGAAATCCTTGCTTGCCAGACGGACAACACTGGGAATATCAGTGGTATTCATCTGGACGGTTGTGGCTTCACGCATCATGCCTACTACCCGTGTAAACCGTGTTTCATCCACGGCGGCCATCACGGTATCCTTGATTTTCATGGCAAATGCGTGGTCATCAGCGGCCAATGTCTCCTGTGAGAACAGTTGGAAGTTTTCGTCTGCCTCGTTGACCCGGCCGATGTGAGTACGGCGAGTCTGGGCATCGTTGACAACCATGCCGTTACTGCATACCAGCCGATAGACCAAAGGCTGGATGTTGACGGAACCCAGTCCAACTTCACTATTGCTGATGATAACGCCGGACTGTACGATGTCACCGGGTACAACTTCGGCTTCAAGCCGCTTGTTGACTACCTTGATGTACATACGGCTGTCCGTGATCTGGCAGCTTTCAAAATAGGCGTCCTCCATTTGCTGAATGACAGGAAGGACGATTTCTGCAATGTCCAGATTGTCAATGCGGCGATAGCGGTTGCTCAAAAACGCCCGTACAGTGCCATCCAGGGTGCGGACCATACGCTGGGTCGGTTCCCGCTGGAACCAGGAATTCACATTCTCTGCCAGCAGTTCCGGATAATCGGAAAGCATACGGTCATAATAAGCAGCCGGAATCTTCAGATGTGTGCCGATCTGCCGATGGGCGATCTGGTTGATCTCCAATGGCTCCACCAGTGGGTCATCGTGGTCATCAAAGGTGTGGAGATAAAGTTGAGAACCAAAAGGTTCTACTTGAAGTCGCCTGGTATCAAGCAAATAGTCTTGCTTGAGTTTGGATTGGCGTTCAATCTGCTGTGCCATTTCCACGATGGTAAGTCCTGATTTCATTCGTCAAGTTCACTCCTTTCTCTGTGTACCTTGTCAGCAGAAGCATTACCAGGATACCTGAATGCCCTGGGCAGTGACTTCAGCCGCCAGACCATTGCTTTCCAGAACCTCTGTCAGACGGGGCCAGTAGACCTTCTGAGGAAAGTTGTTCAGATGCTCCTGAGAAACAGCATCTTCTCCCTGCTCAATGCAGATATCACCGTCTTCCCGAAGCGTCAGTTTGCTGTGCCCACGGGAATTAAGGTCGGAGATCAGTGCTTCCAGTACAGAGCGTCCCTGCGTTTCATACCAGATACGGGGATCAACAGGCTGCCTGTTCGGAGGTGTTGCATCATCCTCGTTTGTTTCTCCGCCGACCTTGGCTAGCGGAACGATCTTGACCATATCGCATTTGATATTGGCGTTCTGATCCAGTGTCACATCAGCGTGATCAAACTCGTCAATGCCAAACACACGGATGCGGCCGGTACCGCCATTGCGGATCAGCTGCTCCGGCTGCTTTTCACACCACTCGAAGGTGGCTTGCGGATAAGCGGAGCGCAGATATGCCAGAATACGATGGTTGGTGTGGCGAACCAGCAGTTCATCGGAGCTGGTGTTGCCCAGGTCAGGAATTTCAAAACTTCTTGTTTGGATGCCTTCTGCATGGAGCCGTCTGGTGCGCTGCTGACGCTGGCGACGCCGTTTAGCCTGCTGCATATAGGGGAGAAGCAGGATTAAAACTACCCACAGTCCCCAGAGAGTGAAAACGCCCAGGAGTAGCCAGACCTGCCAGGGTCCGCGTACCAGAGCCATAATTGCGATGACCGCACCAATCAGGATCGTGATGCTGCCGCTCAAAAGTCCTCTGTCATTATTCATGTTTGATACCATCCTTTTTTCTGAATTTGTTGGAAAACAAAAAAAAGAGGGACCGCACCAAGCTTTCAGTTTCATTCTGAAAAACTTGATACGGTCCCTCTTGGGCACCGAAGTAAACTACTCCGGCAGGGATTCACGGTTACCGTCCAATACCTCTGTGGGAGGCGGTGCGGATTCCGCAGTAATGTCCGGGTCATTCTCCTGTCTGTTCGCTGCGGCGGGCTGTTTGGGGAGGAAACCAAAGTCATTTAGACTGACCTTCAGTTTCTTTTCCAATTTGCCATCCTTCATGCGAACATCTACCAGCCGCTGTGAGCCGGCAAGCCAGATCATACTGCCTTTTTTGACCTTGAATTGCATGAGCCGGGTGACATCTGCATCCCAGGCCCATACCTGATAGAACTGCGTCCAGTTTTTGGTGCGTTCCATCAGATCAAAGCATACATAGCTTTGTTTGGACTGGCTTTCTTTGGGTACGAGGTCGTTCATGACGCGCCCAAACACAAAAATCTGTGCCATAACACTCCTTTCTGCCATTGGCATTATTATCTATATAAAAAAGTGCCAGCAGTTTTTCGGCCCTGAAAGGGCGCAAAAAATCACTGACACTTGCATACAAACTTAACAGCGTGTGCAATGCAGGCTTTTGGCCTACGGTACAGATCAAAAAGACCTGTATTCCCAAATGGGATACGCACAAAAATCAATTACAAGCTCAGTATAGCACTGTATCTTGTACCTGTCAAGATATAAAACACTATATATAGATTTATAGCCAGCGACAAATACGATATGTAGTAATTGAGGAAAGGTGTTGTGGATTCCTCATTATATAAATAGGAGTGATTACATGAAGTTCTGCAGGATAGTGTGAGTTTGAAGAAATATCGTGATATATCAAAAAGAAAGTAGAGTTTGTCATAGATTGTTGCCTCTTTGTCATAATGTCAAGTCATAAATTCAAAAAATAGCAGCCACGATTAAAGAATTCCTCTTTGTGGCTGCCATTTTGATAATTTTTAGCTTGACTTGTACTGCTTAACTTATTATATTCGAGAGTACGAATTATAATGTGGTAGTACGGAGGTGTTATATGGATTACATGACTTTGAAAGAAGCAAGCAAAATTTGGGGAGTAACACCTCGTTGGATAAATTACTACTGTTCCGCAGGACGTATCCCAGGAGCGGAAAAAATGGGAACCGTCTGGCTTATCCATAAGAATGCTACGAAGCCATTGGATGGGCGGAGAAAATCTGCCGGGCAATCAGGAGGAGAACATCATGATTGAAGTTTATTATGCGGAAGATGACGAAACGATTGGCAAGTCTGTAAAAGAATATTTGAAACAGCAGAATTGCAAAGTAGCCGTTTTTGATAGAATTGCGGATGTCAAGAAAGCGTTAATCGGTCATTTGCCTACAATCGTCTTGCTGGACTGGAATATGCCGGACGGGCAAGGAAACGAATTGTGTCTTTGGATACGAGAAAGATGGAAAACCCTTCCTATTATCTATTTGACAGTTCGTGGCGATTCCCACGACATTGTTACCGGCTTTCAAAACGGGGCAGATGATTATGTGGTAAAACCTTTTGACCTCGCTGTTTTGTATTCTCGTATTTTGGCACTGTTACGAAGAACTGCAAGTGTAACCGAAACAAAGCTATTTTGCGATAACTTGATGTTGGATAAAGAGAAAACGGCTGTCTATGATGGGCAAGAAGAAGTTATCGTAAGTCAGCCAGAGTATCGTATTCTTCTAATCCTAATGGAAAGCAAGGGTAAAACGGTCACCAGAAATCAGTTATTAGAGCAAGTCTGGGATCGCAGCGGGAATTATGTAAATGATAATACGCTGACGGTCACAATGAAAAGATTGCGGGAAAAGCTGAATCATCCAGCCTGCTTAAAAACGATCCGAAGTTTTGGCTACCGTATGGAGGACACACAATGAGCGAAAAATGGAAACAAAAAATACTTCTGATTTTTCCGTTTGCTGTTCTTGTGGCAGGCATGATACTTACCGCCGCTTTCTTCCTACACACGTATCGGCAGATTGCATTTGAACACACCTCGGCATTATGCGAAACCATATTGGCAAATTCTCCTGAAGCAGAGCCGCAGCTATTAGCGGCTCTGAAAGACTATCATTCATTGACGGAACAAGAACTCAGAGGCAACGATTATCTGGAAAAATACGGATACCGGGTCGATGATTTTTGCTATGATTTCCCGCTGGATACAGTGCTTTTTCCGATTCTATTTTTCCTTGTGACCGCTTGTGCTTTTGGAGTCGGAATCTTTCTGTCCCACAGAAAAAATCGAAAGAGGATTGATGATTTGACCGAGTATTTGGAGCAGGTCAATATCGGTGCTGTCGGGACATTGATACAGACGAAGGAAGATGAATATTCCCATTTGCAGGACGAGATCTACAAAACTGTCACGA
>ERZ809702.210-NODE-210-length-14634-cov-11.6125_pt1 | contig 14634 bp, 14 predicted proteins | sample MGYA00520455_ERZ809702 | MGnify/ENA primary metagenome ERZ809702 (study PRJEB31588, sample SAMN03398776) | human gut metagenome | study: EMG produced TPA metagenomics assembly of the PRJNA231909 data set (A prospective, longitudinal analysis of the...
TCGGATGGTCTTTTCAAAGATTGCCATAATGGTTCCTCCGTTCTGACAATTAAAAATCGGTCCCTTATTTTTGATACGAGCAGAGCCACAGGAAAATTGCGGAGAAATCGCTTGAAGAGAGGAATTTTGTCTAATTTGATTATAGCATATCTTTTGGAAGAACAAAATACTTTATGTACGCCGCCCGTAGGCGGCAAAAGTCAGTCCGGGGGAAATTCCAGCTCGGCAAACTCCGCATCGGTCAGCAGTTTCAGCTTTTCGATAACACCCTCCGACAGTTCCCGCAGGGCGGTTTCATCCGGCATCAGATAGCACTGCATCAGCCGCAGTTCGTGGATAAGCCCCAGCCGGGTGCCGGTGTTGTAGAGCATCATCAGCATCAGTTCCTCATGGTCAAAGTTCATGAGCATCTCTCACTTTCCGGCAGGCTGTGGGATTGAACTCTGGGGCATCGCACTTTGCCAGTGCCGCCAATTTTTCGAGGGTAGAGGGCTTGCCAGAAAGATTCAGTTCTTCGGCTTCGGCAGCTTTGTCCATGATGAGGTCATAGTTCTTCAGCACACGTCGCCCCTTTTCCATGTGGTGTGCGGTCAAAATTTCCTCGCGCACTTCCTGAATCGTCAGTTCTGGGGCATCGACCTGTCCACCATCCATCACGGAAAAATCGCTGTGATAAATGGTATAATCCCAGCCATCCTCACAGCTCTGGATGGTAAGATAGCCCTTGCCGCCAAGCTCCCATGCGCCTTGCTCGTCCTGCGTCTGGATTTCAGGATAGGCGGTCGAACCGCTGCGCTCCATCATCTCGCCAAACTGACAGATGTGATAGACATTTCCGTACTCTCCCAAATCAAAATGATAATCGTCCAGATGTTCCACACGCGCCGTGTAGCTGCTGCCATCCGAACGGTCAACCTGAACTACCCCATGATTGGGAATACGGTAGAAATCATCGTAATGGCTGTTGATGAGCCGGACATCATTTCTGGGAATCGTGGGGTCATCCCAGATGCGCCGCCTGCGAACACCGGACTGCGGGATGATGTCGAGGTGCTGCAAGCTGACCTCCTGAATTGCCTTGCGGTCATCACTGGAAAGCTCAAACAGATACCAGTTCCGGGCGGCAGGAATGGCGTTGCGGCCATCCGGCGGCAGATTTTGCTTGGAAATCTGCCCGAACTCCTGCGGCTCACCAGTGGCGCAGTCGTAGGTGGCAAAGCCAACACCTGCGCCATTTTCCCGCAGATGCAGGAATCTGTCACCGTTAATGAGGTAGAGAGCTTCCTTTTTCTGTTCCATCAGAAGCCTCCATTCTCAAATTCCAGATTGAACTTGCTGCGGCCATCCGCTTCGGCGGACAGAAGGACGGTAGCGTTATAGGTCTTGCCCTTGGCACTCTTGCAGTCCTTCAGACGCACCCGGCCATCCCGCAGCAGCTTGTCCACCATGCGGCCATCCAGATGTTTCCCCAGACGCTTGAAATAGGCATTGTCCATCCACAAAGCGAAACGGCACTCGCGGTTCTCACAGAACCAGCCCTTTTCGCGCTCAACAACATTCGCACCACAGTTCGGGCAGACACCAACAATCTTGTTTTTCATAAGCACATTTGCTCCCTTCATAGCCTCGGTGGTATTGACCAGCGAGGAGATCATATCTTTGATTTCAGTCATAAACTCGTCTGGCTCCATCTCGCCGCGCTCGATGCGCAGCAGTTTCGTCTCCCAGTCAGCGGTCATTTCCGGGGACTGGATTTCTTCGGGCATCACGCTGATAAGGGCTTTGCCTTTGTCGGTGGGCAACAGAATTTTCGTCTTTTTGTCACCTTTGCGTTCCAGAAAACCTTTCTGTACCAGTTTTTCGATGGTGGCGGCGCGGGTTGCCGGGGTGCCGATTCCTTGACGTTCCACGCTCTCCGGCATACTGTCTGCACTAGCGGTTTCCATCGAGTGTAACAGTAAATCTTCCGTAAAATGCTTTGGAGCTGAGGTCTGACCCTCTTTCAGTTCGACCCCGATAATGCCGCACTCACTCTGCTCCTGCACATCCGGCAGAACAGCAGGTTCTTTTTTCTTGCCCAGCAAATCGCCCAGCATTTTACGCTCGATGCCTTTCCAGCCATCCGACAGCACAACTTTTCCCTTCGCCGTAAATTCCTCGTCTGCACAGACGGTTGTCATGGTGGTTTCGGCATATCGGTGAGCTTCGCCAACAGCACAGAGCAACCGTACAACGACAAGCCGCAGGATGCTCCGTTCCCCGGCGGGCAGTGCTGACAAGTCGGCTTTTGCTGCGCTTGCCGTGGGCAGCAGTGCATGGTGGTCTGTGACCTTACTACTGTCGATGACCTGCTGCACATGAACAGGAACATCTTCGTGAAAATCAAATGCTCCTGCGGCAGTCGCCACCAGCTCCGGCAGGGATGCCGCCATATCATCGGTCAGGAAACGACTGTCCGTGCGGGGATAGGTGATGAGTTTTTTCTCGTACAGACTTTGCGCATAATCTAAACCCTGCTGTGCGGTAAAACCTAACAGCCGGTTGGCATCCCGTTGGAGGCTTGTCAGGTCGTAGAGCAACGGCGGCTTCTCGGTTTTCTCTTTGCGCTCGACTTTCTGCACAGTGGTGTGGTCCTCCTTTCTGCAATTTTCAAGCAGCGTCTCGGCATCTGACTTCTGCGAAAATCGCTTGCTGGATGCTGTGCCGCCACCCGCAAAGGACAAAGCCACCGTGTAGAACTTTTCCGGCACAAAGGCGGCGATTGCAGCCTCCCGAACCACGGTCATCGCCAGAACCGGGGTCATAACGCGCCCGACCGCCAAAGGCTGACCGTACAGGCACGAAAAAAGCCGGGATGCGTTGATACCGACCATCCAGTCGGCACGTTCCCGGCAAAGCGCTGCATCGTACAGCGTGTCATATTCAGTTGAGGGTTTGAGGTGCGCAAAACCTTCCCGGATTGCACTGTCCTCCATACTGGAAAGCCAAAGCCGCAAAAACGGCTTTTTGCACTGCGCCTGTTGGTAGACCAACCGGAAAATCAGTTCTCCTTCGCGTCCTGCGTCTGTTGCACAGACAATGCTATCCACATCCGGGCGGTGCATCAGCTTTTGCAGGATACCAAATTGCTTCTTGGTGGACGCAGACACCAGATACTGCCACTTCTGCGGCAGGATGGGCAAATCGGCAATGCTCCACTTGACATACTGCTCGCCGTAGGCATTCGGCGGTGCAAGCTCCACCAGATGACCAACGCACCAGCTTACCAGATAGCCGTTGCCCTCCAGATGACCGTCTTTGCGGCTGGTCGCACCAAGGACTTTTGCGTAAGCCATCGCAACTGAGGGCTTTTCGCTGACAACTAAGCGATAAGACAATAAGCATCAACTCCTGTTCTCTCTGTATTTATATATGTACGGCGGCAAAACGCCGCCTTGAAATTAGTCGTTTTCAGGTTCCTGCTCGTCCGTGGATTCCTCCGCATCCGGCTCATCCTCCACAGGAATCTCAAAATCGCCCTTGTCCTCGGTGTAATCCGCATCAGGGTCAAGGGCTTCTTTTTCTGCCTGTTTTTTCTGCTTCTGCTTCATAAAAGCGTAGAAACCGCCGCCCGCAGCCAAAGCCACCAGCGCGATCACGCCCAGAAAAGTGGCCGCATACTTGGTGATTTTGTTTTCTTTCGGCTGTTCGGTGCCGGATGCGGCCGCTTCTTCTTCGGCTTTCTTGGCATCTTCCTCAGCCTGTTTACGTTCCAGCTCTGCCTGTGCAGCCGCCTCTTTTTCGGCGGTATAGGCATCGGCATCTTCTTCCTCCATCAGAGCCAGAAGGTCACTCTCGTCCACCAGATTCATAAAGTGAACAGTCTGCTGCCCCTTGGCATTGCGGTCAATGACCAGATAGAAGGTGGCTCCCGACTTCGACACCAGCGTGATGAACTGCTGGCCAGAGCCATCCGAATAACTGGTGTGGTAATCGTCCACCATCGTCAGATTGCCCTCCGGGGTCAGAGCACCGGTTTCCTCATCGGTCACGGTGACCACATCTTCTTCATCGGTGGTAGAAGTCAGGACGGGCTGTTCCACTTCCTCCACAGGCTCACCGCCATAGGCAAAAGCAGGAGCCGCCATGCCAGCGCACAGTGCCACCGACAACATCAGGGCACAGAACTTATTCATCATCTTCATTATCAGATTCCTCCTTGTTGAACGTAGCACCGACTGCGGACAGCGCAGCCGGGGTCGGGGTGGAAGTTGCAGACTGGCGCAGCAGGGCGGCAAGCTGTTCCGGCGTGACCTTGGCGGTGCGCACCATCTCGTTGACCTCGGCAGCTTCTGCTTCCTGAATCCGCCGCTCAAGGCTTTCAATGCGTGTGTTGATCTTAATGCGACGCTCCCTTTCCTTTTCCAGAGAAGCGCGCAGTTTATCGAGTTTTTCGCTCATTTCTTCCTCCAATCATTTTGAAAGCCGTCCAAAACCGGACAGGTATTTCTGCCAGTAGGACGAGTGAATATCAGCATACTTTATGGGGTCTCCGGCAGACACCATCTTGCCGTTTCCAAGGTAGATGCCCACATGACTTTTCCCCGGCGTATCATACGTTCCTTCAAAGAAAACAAGGTCGCCGGGCTTTGCTTCGGCTTCGGAAATGTGCTGGCTCTTGTTCCACAGACCGTTGGCGGTGGTGCGCCCCACATTGTAGCCGTTCTGGTTGTAGACCCAACAAACGTAGCCGGAGCAATCAAACCCGGTTTCCGGGGTAGAACCGCCCCAGACGTAGGGCGTGCCCACATACTTTTGCGCCTCCTTGTAGATAGCGGCAAACTCGCTGTCCGTCAGGGCTTCCGCAGGAACCTGATAGTCGATGCCGGGTGTGCCGGAGCCATCGGAGCCACCGGGCGGCAAGCCGCCGTTGAACAGATAGGGTCTGCCGCCCAGCGTATCCTGAAAGATCTCGTACCGTTTCCATTGGTCAGCATCCAATTCTTCCCGGATGACTACTTCCAGCCCTTTATTCACCAATTTGGTGTGGAAGATGCGGTACTCATAGGGCACCTGCGTAGGGACTGGGATTCCTGCCGGACTGATGACCCAGACGGTCTTATACCGTATCTGCACCTCCACCCATGTGGTCAGCTTGTACTGCTTTTTGAAGGTCTCCTTCAACTTGCCCTGCACCTCTGACCGGGTGTAATCGTCATAGAGAGTCGTGAGAAAAGAGGTCAACTGCCATGGGTCATGCTCGATGGGGTCAAGGTGATACTGGTACTCGTTGTAGCCGGGGTGGTCGGTGGGGGTGCGCTTGATCTTTTTGTCCAGTTCCTTTTCCAGCTTCTTGTAGTCGGTTTCGGCTCCCCGGATGTCCCGGTCCTCTGCGGTGTAAATGGTCTGACCGGATACCTGCGTGGTGCCTGAAAACAGAATGGAACAGGACGAAAATGCCGACATGACCAGCAGCAAGAGCAAAAGAAAAACGCCCACGATCAAAAGAACGTGCGCGTTGCTTTTTGCAAAATTGGCAATGCCGTTGACTGCGGTACTGACCACCGATTTTCCTTTGTCGATGACCTGTTCCATGCCAGACTTCGCAGCAGTGGTGCCATTGGATACCGCTTTGCCGCCTGCGGTCTGTGCCGCTGTACCCGAATGGGCGGTGGCATAGTGACTTTTACGGATTTCTTGCCGCTGTTTCCAGCGTGAAAGCCAGTTGGAACTGCCCTCGCCGGTGCCGGATGCGCCTGCATCTTGTGCCACAGGCGGCTTCTGCACGGAAGATTTTGCGGTTTTGGCACCCTTCTTGCCCTGCATCTTGGCTTTCTTTTTCAGCTTTCTGGCGTAACGGCTCTTGGAAATATCGTGGGTAGTCTCGGCAGCTTTTTCGCCCTCGCTTAAAGCCTGCGTGCCCACATTGTCGTCCTCGTACTGATCAATCTCTCGATGTGCCGCAGTCCGGGCGGCAGCAGCGGCATACATAGCACGTTTCTGCTGCTTTGTCATGCGGGATGCTTCATCCGGGGTGATCTCGGCTTTGCCAAAACGCAGATGCTGGGATTTCTCCGCAGCTTTGTCTGCATCCTGTTTCAGTTTCTGCTTTTTGGGCACCGACTGCTCCACTTTAGACTTTTTCGGAGGGGAGCGCGTAGCCGTGCGCTCCTTTTCCTCCTCGAATTTCAGCTTCGGCTGTTTCTCACTCATGCTTTTGCGCCTCCGCAACTTCGGAAAGGCGGGTCGTAAGGATGCGGTAGAGTTCAAGGTCTTTCGGGAAGTGGTCAACAAAGGGCAGGATCACGTTACCGAAAAACAGCAGCCCCTCACCTTCGCCGGAGTGAGTCACATAGGAAAGCTGATGGGGCGAGATGTTGAGCTGCTTTGCGAGAATCTGTCGGTCTCCGTTGGCTTGATTGAGCATATACACAAAGTCCGAGTTCTCGAAAATGTTCGATACTTCAGGGCTTGCCAACAGGTCTTTGACGTTCTGCGTCAGGGCTGTCGGGATGCCACCCCACTTACGAAAACGCTTCCAAATTTCAACGCTGTATGCCGCAGTTTGCTCCTCTTTCAGCAAAAGGTGGAACTCGTCTGCATAGTACCGGGTGGATTTTCCGGCACTACGGTTGGCGGTGACACGCCCCCACACAGCATCCTGCACGATGAGCATACCGAGTTTTTTCAGCTGTTTGCCAAGCTGTTTGATGTCAAAACAGACGATGCGGTTATTGATATCCACATTGGTGTGGTGGTTGAAAATGTTCAGACTGCCCTTGACGTAGATTTCCAGCGCAGCCGCCACATGGCGGGCTTCCGGTTCATCTTGCGTCAGCAGGGCGTTGTACAGATCTTCCAACAGCGGCATATTTTCCGGGATGGGATTCTCGAAATACTTGCGATAGATCACATGGACGCAGCGGTCAATGACCGTCTTTTCCACTGGCTGCAAGCCCTCCTTGCCGCCCACCACCAGTTCGCACAGGGACAGCACAAAGTCGGCTTTCAAAGCCAGCGGGTTGTCCTCCTCCGAGTAGTTGGCATTGATGTCCATCGGGTTGATATACTGGGTGCTGGCAGGGCTGATGTGGATGACCTGCCCATGCAGACGCTCCACCAGCGGAGCGTACTCTGCTTCCGGGTCGCAGATGATGATATCATCGTCCGTCACGAGGAACGCGTTGCAGATCTCACGCTTTGCGCTGAAGGACTTGCCGGAACCGGGAGTGCCCAGAATCAGACCGTTGGGGTTCTTCAGCTTTTTGCGGTCAACCATGATCAGGTTGTTGGACAGGGCGTTCAAGCCATAATACAGGCTTTCCTTGCCATTGTCGAACAGCTCCTGTGTGGTAAACGGCACAAAAATCGCCGTGCTGCTGGTGGTCAGCCCCCGCTGGATCTCGATTTGGCAGTCTGCCAGCGGCAGCGAGGACATAAGCCCCTGCTCCTGCTGAAAATCAAGGCGGCATAATTCGCAGTTGTGCTTCTGGGCAATGCTGACTGCCTGAAACACGTTGGTTTCCAGTTCTTGCTCGGTTTTGCCGGTGTTCAGCACCAGAAAAGTGACAAGGAACATACGCTCGTTCTGGCTCTGCAATTCCTTCAAAAGTGCCTTGGCATCCCTGCCATAAGTCGCCAAATCAGACGGCAGCACGTCCATGTCGTATCCGGCGCGGACGGCTTTCTTCTGCTCCTCGATCTTTGATCTATCGAGTTCGGTGATGGTGTGCTTGATGGTTTTGATGGCCTTGTTCTGGTCAACGGACTGGATGTGCATGGTGACAATCTGGCTGGAATCCATGTCCAGAAAATCCTTCAGCAACTGGTCGCTCAGGTCGGAGGCTGTGATATTCAGAAAGCTGACCGCCCCGAAGATGCCGCCCATCTGAAAGGTACGGCTGTTCTTAAACGCCAGTGCAGTGGGGGCAATGGCATCCTTTACGGACAGACCGCTGGGCACAAGGTCTTTCCAGTTGAAGTGGAACTTGTTGGCTCCATCCATGTTCAACATCCCGTGCATCAGCCGCAGGCGCTCCGTGCCGTCCAGCGGCTTTGCCAGAACGCCCAACCTGTGAAAGTTGTTCATCAGATCGTTCTGGATGTGCTCCAACCGAGGTTTGACCTGCGCCATGCTGTCGCCTTCGATACCATAGGTCAGGAATTTTGTCTTGGTCAAGCCGTTGTTGCCCTTGGAAAGCTGCTGCCGCAGCATCTGGGAATACTCGGCGCGCACATCGTCAAAGCCATCCTGCTGGTACGGGATGCGGATGGACTTCTCGAAGTCTGCGGAATCGGTGGCGGTATTCACGAAAGACAGTTCAAAGTGGATAGAGCTGTCGAAAAAGTTGAGAAAAGAGCACCATTCCTCAAAGATGGCGGTCTTGTCCTCCTGCTGCGCCAACTGATAGTTGATATCCTGATACTGGATGGTGCGGGTGTAGTAGCCGGGACGGACACGGCAGGTACCGTCCTCAAACATCCGCTGGAACGGGATACTCTCCTGTGCCGTGCGGAGCACTGTGGGCTTGGGCGGCTTTTTGCCGTCTTTATTCTTTTTCAGAAACGGAATCATGGGCGTCATCTCCCTTCACAAGCAGTGCATAGTAATTGCGGGTCTGGTACGGACGCACCTTCGGGCGAACAAAGCGCGCCTGAAAGTAGTACCGCAGGATCTTTTCAGCCGGCTGACCGTTCTTCTGATACATGGCCAGAAAGAACATGGGCAGCATGACCGCCATCATGCCGAGGGTAGCACCGGAATTGCCAGCGGTGTCCCGCAGAACAAAGAACAGCGGCACCCCTACGACTGCCGCTGCACCAAAACAGATAAGCTGCCGGGCGGTCAAATTGAAGGCTACTTTGGACTTCACCTTGCTGAAATCGCGCGGCACGGAAATATAAGCTGCCAAAATTTCACCTCCAATCAATGTGCACCCAGAATGCTCCGGGCAACAGAACCAGTCTTGAACAGCGTAAAGCAGAGCAGCACCGTGTACCCCACGATGCTCCAGATCGAGTTGATGGCATCCCCGGATATGGCAACATTCTGAAGCAGAACCGCGTAGATTGCCACACAGATCAGAATCAGGAAACCTTGGAACCCCAATGCAAATAGGGATTTCAAATAGTTTTGTCCCACATGGGATTGCTCGTGGTTGCCCCATGTTGCCATGGGCACCGGAGCCAGACTGACCATCATGTAGATTTCAATCATTCTTCCGTAGACGATGACGAAAATCACGATGGACAGGATGCGCATAGTGATGCCGATGAAGAAGGACTGCAAGAACAGTCCGAACAAGGGTCCTACGTCCATCTGCATCATGCTGGATTGCAACATGGAAAGCCCGATGTCGTTCACCCGCGTGTTGCCAGAAATAATGCCGCTGGAATTTGCCACCACCTGCTGCGTCACATCGAACACCGCCATGATGATGTCAAACGTATTCGAGATCATCCAAACCGAAATGGCAGTTTTGAAAATCCACTTCAAAATCAATGCCGGTTCAAACTGTGCCATATTGTTGTGTTCAGTAATCATCTGAATCAATTCATAGCAAGCAATGAAGGTCAAAATCACACCTGCAATGGGCAGCACCACATTCCGGGAGAGGGCTTCGATCATAGCAAAAACGCGCGGTTCAAAACTGGATGGTTTGGTGCCGACTTGCTGGGCGATGCCGCCCACTTGGGTGTTCACATCATCAAACAAGCCGGAAAGATTGGACATGATTGCCGCTGTCAGCAGCGACTTTATCCAATCTGAGATCGCTTTGAGAACTGTTTCCACTCAGCGCCACCACCTATCAAGAAAAATGGTTGATAAGGGTCTTGAGCAGGTTGAGCAGAAAAATAAGGTGAGTCAGAATCTGCATAATAGCACCGTCCTTTCAGAATAAAGGTGAATATTCGATTTGCAATGCGTTTCCTCTTGTGATAAGAATCCGTTTGCCACGGAGGGGCTGGAAACACTTGCAAGTAAATATGTACGGGGCGGCAATCGCCGCCCGGAAAAGATTAGCCGAACAGACCGCTCAGCAGGGGGATCAGGGTGATGCCAATCAGGGCAACGCCGCCGCCAGCCATGAGCTGCTTCATACCCTGACTCTTGGCAGAGGGGTTATCGCCGCCGTAACCTTCCATGAGGTTCACAGCACCCCAAACGCCCAGACCGGCACCCAGAGCAACCACCAGAGTCTTCAGAACGTCCACTGCACTGTTAAAGAATTCCATAGTAAAATCTCCTTTGGTTTGAAAAAAGCGACCCTGCACACATCTGAAATCCATTTGTTAAAGCGCCGTAAGCTGCGGCGAGAGTTAATTTACTGGTGTACTTATGGGTCAAACTGTGTTTATTGCGAGAGCGGATTAGCCGAACAGACCGGACAGCAGGGGCACCAGAGTGATACCGATCAGAGCAACGCCGCCGCCAGCCATCAGCTGCTTCATACCCTGACTTTTTGCGGAGGGGTTATCGCCGCCGTAACCCTCCATCAGGTTGACGGCACCCCACACGCCCAGACCGGCACCCAATGCTACAACCAGAGTCTTCAGAACGTCCACTGCGCTGTTAAAGAATTCCATAGAAAAATCTCCTTTGTTTTGAAAAAGTGACCCTGCACACACCTGAAATCCGTTTGCAAAAAGCCGAAAACCACGGCGAAGGCTGATTTTCCGGTGTACCTGTTGGGTCAATGGGTAAAAAATAACCGCTCGTCTTATCAGGCGGGCGGGAGTGAATCGGCATCTACCATGATGAAGGTATCATCCGGGTGGATTTTTTCTTTTCGGTTCAAGAACTTCTCGATATCGAGGGCGTTCTTGGGGTCATAATCGGAGGTGTACTTGTAGTTCGGGTGCTGGGTCAGGTCGTACTTGTCGCTCAAAAACGGGCGCACACCCCGCAATTGCAGGATGCATTTGCCGCCATCCAGCACCGCCAGTTCATCCCGGCTCATAAGTTCGTGGCCGAGTTTTTGATAGTTGGTGCCATAGCTTGGGCTATTGCCACGGGTATCTGAATTGTTGTAGCTGTCGATGGTTTCCTTGCCGAGTGCTTCGGCAAGATCTTTCAGGGTGGTAGGCTCACTGCCGCCGAGGAAAATCTGGCTGTCCATATTGCCCACGATGGTATCCGCATTATCTTTGTAGATGGCTTTCAACTGGCTGCGGGTCTGCAAGACCAGACACGCCGAGATCTCACGGCTGCGGATGGTAGCCACCAGCTTTTCCAGCTGCGGAATCTGACCGATGTTGGCACACTCATCGATCAGGCACCGCACATGGACTGGCAGTTTGCCGCCGTATTGGTCATCTGCCTTATCACAGAGCAGATTGAAAAGCTGGGTGTAGATCATGGATATCAGGAAGTTAAAGGTACTGTCCGTATCGCTCATGATGAGAAACAGCGCCGTTTTCCGGTCACCCAGCTTGTCCAGTTCCAGCTCATCGTACATGGTGGCATCCCGGACTTCCTGAATATCGAAGGGTGCGAGCCGGGCACCGCAGGAAATAAGAATCGACTTAGCCGTTTTGCCGGCAGCTAGCTTGTAAAGTTTGTACTGCCGCACGGCAAAGGATTTTGGCTTCTTCTTGCCCAGATCCTCAAACAGTAGGTCAACTGGATTCTGATAGGTTTCATCATCTTCCGAAACTTGCATAGTGTTTAGCATTTCCAGCAATGTTGCGAAGTTTTGCTCCTCAACCGGGGCTTCATAATGCAGATAGGCAATCAATGAAACCAGCAAAAGCCGTTCGGCCTTGTCCCAGAAAGGGTCGCCACCTTGACCCTCACCTTTGGTGTTGGTCATCAGCGCGGTGACAAGTTTCAGAACATCCTTTTCACTGTGGATGTACGCCATGGGGTTATAGCGCATACTCTTGGAAAAGTTGATTGTGTTGAAGAATTTTAGATTGTAGCCGTGCTTTAACAGGGCTTCTCCACATTCCACGCCGATACTACCTTTCGGATCTGTAACCACGAATGATACCGGAAAATTCTTGGAATCACATTGCAGCAGATTCGGCTTGATAAAGAACCTTGTCTTACCGCTGCCGGAGCCGCCGACTACCAGCACATTTTTGTTCCGGGCGTTCTTGGGGTCAGGTGGGCGGTTGGACATCATCAGGCGTTCTGTTTTGGTGAGGATGATATTGTCCTCAAACTTCGGAGCCATAAACGGCTCGATATCTTTGGGTCCGCCCCACCGGGCAGAGCCGTACTCCATACCGTGACGGTACTTCTTGGCGTTTTTGCCTTTCAGGTAGACCGCCAGCCGCATTCCGGTGCCGCAGCACAGACCAATGAACAGGTCAAATGGGTGCAGACTGGGCAGTGGATTGGCAAATGCAGCCGGGAGCGTATCCATCAGCGATACGATTTTATCGCCCAGTTCCTTGCCCACGGCCAGCCGCCACGCCTCGCCCAGATTGGTGGCTAGCAAGCCAATTACCACATAGGGCAGATAGAGCGCCAGCAGCTTGGAAAGCTTCTTTTTGCTCATAGGCCGCGCTCCTCCTGCTTGTGCCGCACTTTGTCCGGCAGATTTACAACAGACTGCGCCAGATCATGCAGCTTTGCCAGCACGGAAGGACGCTTGGTTTTATCCAGCACCGATGCCGAATATTCCTTGAACGCTGCGCTCAAGGCATCCGTGTCCTGTGCCTTGAAGTAGACCAGATACCGGGGCGGCTTGCAGGACAGGTCTTTCTGGATGGAGTAGTCGATGTGATACCGCTTAGCATAGCGGTCAAAATCCTTGATGCCGGTTTTCTGGATCTCCACATTGGTCACGCCACGGTTCTGCCGTACCAGCCGCTTCATGGACTGCTTGCCCTGCGAAGCGTGCTTGTCGTACTGCCGCAACAGAAACTGCATCCCGCGCAGCAGGGTGCGGGCGGACAGTTTTGTGGTCGAGATGGCAAGGTTGACCGTCTTATGCTCGATTTCTTCCTGCATCGTTACCACCTCCTGTGCAGAAAATCGTCTTAGCGGTCATGTTCCACCGGGGGCTTGTTTACGGCCTTTTCTGCGTCATTCTGAACCGATTCATCCGGAACCGGAATGACCATCAGGCGACGCCCCAGAGGAAGAAAGGCTTCGGGTTGATGAAATTCTTCTTCATACTTCTGCGCCAGCTCCGGGGAGAGCGATACAAAATCCTCCTCACCCAGACCTACCACCAAAAAGGTTCCGGCAATAACATCGTACATCAGCCCATCCTCGTCCCATAAGGCCCGGTTCAGCGGCAGACCCATAAGCTTGCCGTCATCGTTATAAACGATGGCAACCTGATCTTCAAAAGGGTAGCTTGCGCCGATGGAACCGCCCACCGCCTGCTGCAAGGCTTTCAGGTCGTTATCGATCTCGACCTGCTGCGGATACTGTCCCGGTGCAATTTTCAGCACCGACAGAGTGTTCTCGTTCTGTTCCATTATCTTCCTCCTCAAATTTGATAGTGATTTCGTGCCCAGCACGGGCGGCGTTCAACAGAGCTGCCACAAAGAAGCCGAAAAAAGCGCCAGCTTCAAAAAATGCGAAACCGATAAAAAAGTTCAGCATGGCACACCTCAGTCGATACAGATGCAGGGCAGCTTCTGGCCGTCAGCCATCAGGGTGACGCTATGGCGCATCAGGTACTTCTGAAAGAGGTAGACCTGATCAATCGTCAGCGAGATGAACTCGCCATCCATATTGGTGCGCACCAGAATGACCGGACCGGTCAGATAGTGCTTGCCCGCCAGTTTCAGCACCTGCGCCGGGTTGTAGCTGAGCAGCAGCGAGCTGTCGGGGATGTTCAGATATACATCATCCTCGTCAAAGCAGGGCAGGATGTCGGGTGCTTCGTCCAGCGTGATGACCGTCAGTTCCATATTCGGAGCAATGGCAGCAAAATAGATCTCGCCGCTGCCCCTGCTTTCCGACAGTGCAGCGCAGATATGCATATCAATGGTGACTTCTTCGGAACGAATAATGGGATTGGAATCATTTCTCATAGGCGTTTTCTCCTTTTTTCTAAAGAAAAAGACCCAACAGGGTCTTTCCAAATTCATATCCTGTCAGCGTTCTTCACTGCGCTGACGCTTTTTCTGCCACTGTTCCAGCAGCTTGATGATGGTATCTTCCATCTGTTTGGGCGTGTAGCTGCGCGGAAAATACTTTTTCAGGGTGTCATTTTTGATGACGACCTTATCCAGCTCGTCCTTCTTGGCTTCTCCCATGATGGCAAAAGCCACATCATACGAAAACTGCCCATTCTGCGCCATCTTCTTGAGCCGCTGCGCCTGCGAAAGAGATGGAAAGTTCTGTGTATCGTTCATGGCTTCTAAAAAATCCCGCTGTTGAGCCTCGTCCAGATAGGACAGTTCCACAGCGGGATTGAATGCAATTTTCTTTTCGTCCACCATGTCCAGAAGTTCGGGGACAAGGTTGATCAGGCGGATAAAACGCTGGACTTGCTTATAACTTTCACCTGTTCCCTCAGCAACAACCTCTGTACTGCGTTTTCCAAAATAATCTGGGACAACTTGTCCCACATTTTTGGGTCGTCCAACAGTTCGTTCGATTGCTTCCAGCTTCATTTTGTAGGCGAACGCCCTTTCACTGGGCAGAATGTTCTCACGTTGGAGATTGCTGTCCACCATGAGCAAAAC
>ERZ809702.221-NODE-221-length-14163-cov-7.66891_pt1 | contig 14163 bp, 18 predicted proteins | sample MGYA00520455_ERZ809702 | MGnify/ENA primary metagenome ERZ809702 (study PRJEB31588, sample SAMN03398776) | human gut metagenome | study: EMG produced TPA metagenomics assembly of the PRJNA231909 data set (A prospective, longitudinal analysis of the...
TCAAAAGTCCATAGTATCTGAATTGTATTGAACCACGATATTAAAAGAAAGGAAATATGTGATAATTAACTTCCTAATTATCATACAAGATTAAAATATGGCAATATTATTAGAAGCAAATGAAGTAACAAAAATCTATGCTAAAGGGCAACGTCCAAGCCTAAATAAAGTATCTTTCAATGTAGCAGAAAGTGAATTTATCGCTATTATGGGTGCTTCTGGCTCTGGAAAGACTACATTGCTTAATGTTCTTTCCACTATTGATACCCCTACAAGTGGCAGCATTGTAATCAATGGTGTTAATTTAAAACAACTGAGCGACACAGGTTCCGCGGATTTCCGCAGGGATAATCTTGGATTTATATTTCAGGAATACTTTTTACTTGACAGCCTTACCATCCGAGAAAACATCTCTGTCCCACTCACTTTACAAAAGCTTCCGCATAAAAAAATCGAAAAAATGGTGCGGAATTTAGCAGAACGCTTTGGCATTGCCTCTCAGTTAGACAAATATCCAAACGAGCTGTCTGGCGGGCAGAGACAACGAGCATCGGCGGCAAGAGCCATTGTAAAACAGCCAAGTATTTTATTTGCTGATGAACCGACAGGAGCATTGGACTCAAACTCTGCTACCGAGTTATTAAAAACTTTGAAAGAAGCAAATGAAGAATTGCATACCACTATACTAATGGTCACACATGATGCATACGCTGCAAGTTTTGCTAACCGTATTCTGATTTTCAAAGACGGAAGCATTATATGCGAACTTCTTAAACAGGATGCCGATAGACGAACATTCTATGAAACCATTGCACAGGAAGTAGCCAAATTAGATACGGAAAGATAAGGGGGCAAAATTTATGAATAATTTATCAATGGCACTTAAAAATCTTAAAAAAAATTTTTCATTTTACGCCCTTTACCTGCTTTCTGTATCATTTGTAATTACTGTCTTTTTTGCATTTACTTCATTCTCAATGAATACAGTTATGCTTGAAAAGATATCTGGTAACGGGCGGGTTGAAATGATGTGTAACGTAATTTCTGTATTCCTAATGGCTTTTGTTGTTTTTTATATGTCATATTCCAACCGTTTCTTTTTACGTCGTCGAACAAAAGAACTTGGTGTTTACGCATTATTAGGATATAGAAAAACCACAGTGTTGTCATTGCTGACAACAGAGAATTTACTGGTTTGTTTTGGAGCGTTTATAGTAGGAATACTTCTCGGTAGTTTTTTTCATAAAGGCATTGTTTTTGGCATAACCAAGTTACTGGATTTATCTATCAATAATTCAAAAATACCCTTTTTCAATGTCAATGCCATTGCAAAAACAGCTTGCTTTATTTTTGCTATCGTGATTGTATTGATGCTATCTAACAGCAGGTTTCTTTTCAAGACATCGCTTATGGGATTAGTTAGATTTGAAAAAAGTGCTGAACGAAAAATGAAATTTCATGCTGTTCCTGCCATCGTTGGCTTTTGCTGCATTATTTTGGGGTATGTTCTTGCATTGGATATCCTCAGAGGAGATAAATCTGTTTGGTTTGCGATTGGTTATACCCCCATTGCCATGCTGACACTTGTACTCGTAGTTGTGGGAACAATACTTTTTATTTCATCCTTTCTTCCTTTTGTAGTACACATAAGCAAAAACAACAAACGGAAGTTTTATACAGAAACAAAAATAATTACTTCCCCAAATTTCATATACCGTATGCGTTCAAACTCTAAGACTTTAATCATGCTTACACTGTTATCGGCAGCGACGCTTACCGTCTCCAGCGTTATGGCTTTATCTCTATACTATCCAATAGCTGCTGTGTCACGTATGGCACCATCAGAAATTGAATGTAGAATTGAAAATGAAAGCGAAATAGATGCAATCAAACAAATTGTAAATGAGCATTCGTCCAAAAATGATGTTTCATTCCTGCAAACGAATATTTATAAAGTTACATCTACTTCCGAACAAGTTCCTTTGGAATATAGTGCAGGAAGCTCTAAAGGTGATTCAGATAACGAAAAAATTCTGCGAAATGCAGGGTTTGAATGTATCTCTTATTCAAACTATATAGCTCTCTTAGAAGCGCAAGGAAAAGGGGCTTTGGAACAAATTGGCGAGCTACACGATAGTGAGTGTATTTTAGTAAAATACCAGCCAGCTTCAGACAATGACGAAACGGGTAATGTTTATCCTTTGCTTATAGGTAATGAAGAAATATCTGTAACAGTCATCGCAACTACTTTAGATAATCCCATTTCATTTGCAAATAGCATTGGTACTTTGATTGTAAGTGACGACTTATATGATGCAATAGCAGAAGAAATTAACCCCGAAACGGAAGTCCTAAGTATAAATGGGCAGTCAATCAAAGATAATGAAGCTCTGTTTCTTGATTTATCCGAATATTTAAATGATAGTCCTTATTTACAGGGAAACTCGCATAGGATACATGAGATATTTTCCCTAAGCAGTTCAACCTTCTTACTGCTTGGATTTCTTGTAATCTTGTTTTTTATCGCAACTGGAAGCATATTATATTTTAATAATCTTTCTGCCATAAGCGATTCGATGGCTGATTATGAAATCTTAAGAAAAATGGGATACACAGACAGAACGGTGAAAAAAATAATAAAGAAGCAGACGATATCTTTTTTTAGTATTCCGTTTTTATTCGGGTTGGTAGACTGTGTCTTTGCAACATTAGTATACAGGACAGCCCTTATGCAGAACATTCTGAAAGAAAGCCTTATTCTGTATATTCCTACGTTTATCGCTATTCTGCTTACATTTATAATTTATATGATATATTACTGTATGACTGTCCATACTTGCTGTAAAACAGTTCTAAAGAAATAAAAAGCTATATGAAATCATCGAGTTTTATAGCTCGGCGATTTCGTACACTTTATTTGTTCACAGAGAGATAGTATAATTTAATGAGAAAATAGGAAGGAGGCAAAACATGAAGCAAACAATTTTAAAGCTACTGCTTTTTATAAATTCTATTTTACTCATTGCATATATGGGGCTGACCGCTCATGCAGATTTTCATTTAAACACTAGAGGTGTCATTCCCTTATTTTTATCGTCTTTGCTGCTAATAGATGTTACTTATGTAAGTTCCTGCAACATTAGGGAAAATAAAACTATTTCCCTATTTTGTGGTTTATTAGCATTAGAAAGTTGGTATATACTCTTAGCTGCTTCGGGCAACTCCATCACAAACACTATTTTTTTCGCTTTAAGCCCGGTAATATGGTGTGTTTCCATTAAATTCATACTAATGTTTTTGTTCCAAAACAGCGGATACAAATATCAGAAATTAATTAATCTCTGCCTGACGGGAACTTGTATTTTTGCTCTTATTGGCGTATTGGTGTCAAGTAAAATATTTTTCCTTCTCTATTTCATACAATTTGTGGCAAGCTGGCTGTGTTTTATTTTTACAGTGATATATCATAGAAAAAGAGTTGCTTTTGTTTTTAAGTCAGAATGGAGGCATATCATTTTCTCCCTTATAGCAATTATAGTTTTATTCCTTACTTATTATTTTTCAACAATGAGAGTTCCTGAACATCTTTCAAATTTTGGTGTATATATTCCTATACTATTGTTTTGGGTAAGCATCCACGGTATCATACTGAAAGAACAAAACAGCCTTCCATTATCTGCCGTATTCAGTAATCGCCAATTAACATTACTTATATTTTCTGGAATAATTATTTTTAGCTTGATAGCAATAATCTTAAATGGTGGATATTCTTTGCTTTTTATTATGCTGGATGCCCTGTTTGCGTTTTTATATGTTTGCAATATTGCTTTGGATTTCAATTTCAAGAAAGGACATAATAAGATAATCAAGGAAAGCAAATACCATGTCGCACTACAACAATTACAACGGGAAGAACAATTAAATCTTGAATTTGCAAACTTTCTCCACGATGATATTCTTCAAGACCTGCTTTCTGTAAAAAATATGATGAAAAAAGCAGACCGCCCTGAAGTACAGAAAATTATCACGGAAACTCTCGATAATATGAATACTTATATTCGTGAGCAAATGCAGGATTACCATCCTACGTTGCTTCCAAAACTTACTATAAAGGAAAACTACCAAAACTTGCTTGATGATATTTCGCAATCTTTTCCGAATCGTAATATCTGTGTCTCCTTTGATTGTTCAGACTCCTTATTTCTGGTTGAGCCATACAATATCTTTGTGTACCGCCTGCTGAAGGAACTTGTCACGAATGTTTACAAACATTCGACAGGGGAAAAAGCATGGATAACCCTTACGCAGGATAATGGGATTATAATACTGAGTGTGAGTGACAATGGAACTGTTGATGCAGATGTTCTCTCATCTGCTGACAGGTTAAAACATCGAGGACTTGCAATGATTACGGAACGAGTGAATGACATGGATGGCTCAGTAACTATATCTAATAACCATCCACATGGGATTTGCGTACAAACGATATTGCCGATGAAAGGAGATGTTTCTTATCAACATTTTGTTAGTAGATGACCATGCTTTATTTTCTAAAAGTTTGGAGATTGCATTGTCAGATTATTCAGAAATTGAAACCTTTGATAGTATCAATGATGTTTCTCAATTAGACAATTATATTGTATCTAAGAAACCAGACATCATCCTTATGGATATAAACTTGAAGAATATATCTTCTGAGGATGGTCTGGAATTAGCAAAACAAATACTAAGTTGTTATCCAGAACAAAGGGTTGTAATTCTGTCTGGTTATGATTTGCCCGTATATCGAAGTGAAGGAAGAAAAATAGGAGCAAAAGGATTTGTTAATAAAAATATTGAACCTGAAAAGCTCATATCTATTCTTTCTAAAATAATGCAGGGGATACTTTATTTTGACAGGGAAATTCCATTCATAGAAGGATTGACCGATAGTGAAAAACAAATTATACAGCTTATAGCAGAGGGACAAAAGCGAAAAGACATAGCAAGCACACTTTATATTAGTGAACGTACCTTATCAAATCATTTGCAGCATATATTTGAAAAACTTGATGTTACATCAGCGGTTGAAGCCGTGACAAAAGCGATTCAACTCGGATACATCCCGCCAATATGTTAATTAAGAGCCGATGATCTTGTGAAACATTTTACAAGTGCATCGGCTCTTCGTCTTCTTTGATGATTGTCACACACAAACCATATATATTATTCTAACTTTTCCTCCTGTACTGTAATAAAAGGAATTTTCTTTAATAGCAAGCACTGCCCCTGTCATGACACAGGCGAAATTTCCCACACTTTCCTATCTATCGTCTGTACGGGTGAATTTCCATAGGGAAGTATCCCTAACCCTCTTTTATTTTTTCTTCGATTTTCCTGTGGAATACCTTGACCTTTCCTACCTCTTTTGCTACAATTTGTTGTGGGTGATTGTGCCCAAAACTGAATAAAACCTGAAATAAACTGTTGTAAAAATCGAACATTTTACAGCAGTTTTTTTGTACCCCCAAAAAAGAAAGGAAGTGGCAGAAATGGCAAAGCGAAACCGCACCAATCCGGTGCAATTTTATCTCAGCGATGATGAGCAGTACATCCTCAATACCAAGTTCAAAGCATCCGGCATGAAGAGTCTGTCTGCTTTCCTGCGCAAACTGATTTTATATGGATATGTGTATGATGTCGATTACAGTTACCTACGAAATTACAACACGGAACTGGGACGTATCAGCTCCAGTTTAAACCAGATCGCAAAGAGGGTAAACAGCACCGGAAACATTTATCCAGAGAACATAGATGAAGTAAAGGAGTTGATGAATGAGGTATGGCATACACAAAAATCCATGCTATCAAAGCAACCGTTGATAAAGCCATAGAGTATATCTGCAATCCTGACAAAACCGATGAACAAATCTATGTTTCGTCTTATGCGTGTGCGTCCGAAACTGCGGCGATTGACTTTAAATATACGCTTGACCATTGCAGGGAAAACAGTCCCAACAAAGCCTATCATCTAATACAGGCTTTTGCTCCGGGCGAGGTCGGTTATGAGGAAGCACACCGCATCGGAAAAGAGCTTGCAGACAAGGTTTTAGAAGGAAAATATTCGTATGTTGTCACCACGCATATTGATAAGGGGCATATACACAATCATATCATCTTTTGTGCGGCTGACAACATTGAATACAACAAATACCATGACTGTACACAGACCTACCACCGCATCCGTCACCTGAGTGATGAACTGTGCAAGGAACACAATCTTTCTGTCATCATTCCCGGCGGTGAACGTGGCAAAAAATACAAGGAATGGCAGTCTGAGCAGAATGGTTCGACCTGGAAAACCCAGCTTCGACGGGACATCAATTTTTGCATCAAGTCGGCTTCCACTTATGAAGAATTTCTGCTTTTAATGAGAGCCAAAGGATATGAAATCAAAGGGGAAACTTTTGGAGAAGATGCTACTAAATATATCTCTTTCCGACCTCTGGACAAGGAGCGTTTTGTTCGTGGCAGTGCTAGGTCTTTAGGGAAAGAATACACAAAGGAACGTATCTGGGAACGCATTGAAAAGAAGCGGGAACGAAAGGCAGTTATCCCGAAAAAGGACTACTCCACCCGTAGGCTCATTGACACCTCGGACGAGAAATTCCAGAACAGTCCCGGACTGCAACAGTGGGCGGCAATCGAGAATCTGAAAATCGCTGCACAAAGCTATAATGAAGCTGGTTCTCTCTCCGATCTGGAGCATAAGATTACTGTAAAAAACGAAGCCGGACGATCCGCCAGACAGAGAGTTGTGGAACTGGAACACCGCATAAAAGACCTTGCGGAAATCATTAAATATGCGGAGCAGTACAAGGACAACCGCTCCTATCATATCGCTTACAAGAAAGCCAAGAACCCGGACGCTTATTTCCGCAAATACGAAAGCCAAATCATCCTATATGGTGGAGCAAGACGTGTGCTTGAGCAGGCAGGCATCAAGCTAAAAGGATTGAATGAAGATAAGCTACGAGCCGAATATCAGGCATTGGAAACGCAGAAAAAAGAACTGACCGCAACCTACAAGAGCTGTGAAAAAGAGGTGCAGGATTTGAAACGGAAACAGGAAAATCTGAATCAATATCTCGGACGGACACAAACCGATCCGGTGCAGGAACAATTTAAGAAAAAGAATAATCCTATCTTGTAACTTGTTAATAATGACACCATGTATTATACTTAATTTATTACCACAAACACTTAGGAGATACTATGGCGAAAACAGACTATAAATCAACTGATGCCTTAATGCGGCATCTTAGAAATATTTAATGTTGTACTAGTCGCCCGCTAAATCAGGCCTGCTACTTTCTTCCATCCTCTAACTTATCATTTTCTTCTTGTTCTTGAATATATTTTCTTACCGTTTCTTCATTCACATTACCTACTGTAGAAACAAAATATCCTCTTGCCCAAAAATGTCTGTCTCCCCATTTTGTCCGATACTCAGGATGTCTGTCAAACAACATCAATGTACTTTTTCCTTTTAGATATGACATAAATTCAGAAACACACATCTTTGGTGGAATAGCCACATACATATGTACGTGGTCTACACATACCTTTCCATCAATAAGTTGCACCTGCTTCATCTCACACAATTTTTTTATGATTTCCACTAAATCCTTTTTCGTTTCTCCATACATTATTTTTCTTCGAAACTTTGGAATAAAAACAATATGATATGTGCAGTTCCATCGTGTATGTGTTATACTTTGATTATCCATTTTGGATATCTCCTATGCTTTTGATATGGCCTGCGAAACCAATATCATTATAGCATAGGAGTTTTTTAATACTCTAGGTAACGCTCCGGCTTTGCCTCGGTCCCCATTTCAAATGGGGGATATAGATATTATTCATTATATTATCAGAACCTGTATCATCTGTCCGTAAATATCTCACACTATATGTTTACATATTCTTAGACACAACGAAACCAATGATTCCCACTAAACATCCGCAAATCACAAAAGCAATCCCTATTATTTTCAGGATCGTCGATACAGACGTCTGATTTTCTGCCGGAACATATATCATATGTGGATTCTCCGGATTATAATATAAGATTGTCTGCTGCCCAGAATCAGGCACAAACATTTCATTAACTTTTACATTTCGTAGATTTCCTTGCTTTCAGCATATCATTCATCCTAGTATCTGTTCTATAGATCCTTGTCTTCCAAACAGCTTATTATATACTTCGTCACTACATTTTCTCCTAAACGAGCCACAAATACATAATAGGGCAGAAATTCCAGTACTGCAATTACCATGCATAATACAGGTATATACTGCCATAGTTTATTGAACACACAAAAGCACGCAAAAAATACATCCATTGCCGCTAACGGAATCCACATCACATAATCCGCTATATTCCACACATGTTGCAGTTCAATGATCTGTTGATCCTCAAGGTATTGCACAGACCATTTATAGACATTTTTTCCTGAACGATAATATACATAATACTTCCCATCTTTTTTTATCAGATGTGTACACGGATGCCATTTGTCATGGTTACGCTCTTTTTGATATTCCATATTCAATTTTTCATAGAATTTCTCTTTCGTCTGATTCGTTTGAATTTTTTTCATTGTCTCACCCCAGCAGTCAAATATTTATTCGTAAAAACTTCACCTTCCTCATCCGTAAAACCCCCTATGAATAATTTCTGCAAAGACCAACGCATCAATATCTGTATAATTTTGCTCTGTCAATAGTTCCGCATTGCTTGCAATATATGTTGCCAGATCACTTCCACTATTACTATTTTTCGGCATAGCAATCCACCTTGCATACATTCCGGTTAACTGAACTTCTGAATGAATGAATCTTTGGAAATCATTTCATTGTCTTGATCATAAATAATCGTTTTACTGGCTTTATCAATATCTATTGTCAAACAAAAATAATAGCCTTGGTCTCTCAGTGCACATAAAAGGTCATATGCATTTTCAATATTCTTATCGACATTGGTCTCCAAACCTTTCAAGTCACTGAATATTAAAACATTATGGTTGCTTTTATAATCCTCAAAAGTAACATATTCCTGATCACTCTCTATGAAACGAATATCAACATTCGTGTATTCTAGTTTCCCGTGATCTAATATTGAATAAATATCCTGTTTGATCTGATTCCCAAGTATCACCTTGGGATAATTATCTGTGATTCTTCCATCTTCATAAATCGTAAATGAAAAAGCATCATCTGATTCATTTAGTGATACTGCCTCCCCAGTATTTATGAACTCACCAAAATTCTGACCAATATTTTTTCTCTCAGTATGTACAATCTGAAACTCCTGATTGTATTTTTCCTTCAAATATCGTTTAATCACCTGTTCTGAATCAGGCAGATTTCTTCCGCAACTACACAGAAGCATAAGTATCCATGACACACATCCTAGCATAAGAAACATGCGCTTGCTTCTGCCACCAGGTATTACCCAATTTATTTTTCTCAATGTGTACCCCCCGTTTCATATAAATACTCTCTCTGAATCTCTAAGCCAGTAAATATAAGGCTTTCAGATTCCATTTTTATTAAAATCCCCCACTTTTTTCACCAAAAACACTTGACATATGTCTCCAAAATGTGGCGCTTCGCGCCTATTTAATCAAGAAGCATATTGTTCCGGCACAGCCGGTAAGTTTTTTTATTGAAGGCGATTTTTTGTTACCTGTTAACTGCGGCAGTCATTCCGACTACCAAACTTTGTTGTTGAAAATCCTCGCAAATATTATCCGAATCCTGATGCCATTTCCCGTGACACTTGGGATATTATCGATCGTTTTGGGAATCTCGATCTTTACTACACAGATGAAATGATGATGAGCAAATATATTGATTGTCATTTGTCAACGTACAGTTATACAGCATCTATAATTCCTCTTTTCTTATCATAAACTAATGGTGTATTCGGATCATCATCAAATCTTTCTAACTGAGGGAATACTAGAGTATGGCTATCATCATACATGTAATCTGGTGTAAACAAATCGTTTACATAATCAGTGTATTTCTCCATAAACTGATTAGCTAACTCCTGATCTTCTATACTAGGAAATTGAACCCAAATCGTTGTACCAATATTACTTGGGCTCCAATTCGTTGCAATCTGCATGATATCAGGATTCTCAGATACCATCTTTTCAATAATTCCGCGTAATTCTTTGGTCATAATGCAAACACCGCTCTTTTATTTATTGACATTGTAGCATGTTTCTATAGTCTGGTAAATGGTGGAAAAAGTTGATGGAATTACTCATCTTTCATTCTTCTTAGTGACACCTCAAACTCACATATCGTTTTATAAATATTCCCCTCAGCATTTGAAAAACTTTCAAAACTTGGATACTCTTCTGATAAATGCAATGTATCACAAGTGTCTCTTGCCATCTTAGCTTTAACTGGGCGTGTCCATCCATAAAAATTGGTTGTATAATGAATAATATCTATATCCCTATACTGAATTTTATTTAAGTTCAGCGCTTACAGTCAAAGTAAAACATTAGCGGTTTTCAATAAACATTTTTTTATTCATGCATTCAACAATACTCAATCATACGCAAAATCTAATTCTACAGAACGCAAAAAGGGTGCGGAAATTTCCACACCCCAAAACTAACTTACATTCAGAACACGCTTGACTTACCAGCTACACCATGATTGCCTTTTGATGCGGAAAGCCTTCCGCCATCGTAATCTTTGTTCATTTCCATAAATGATCACCAAACTTTCCGAATTATGCAAATTCAATGGAGTAATAATCACCCTCCAAGCGCCCATGCGTCTTTTTACAGATTTTGTAACTGTGTTGGTCTTATAATCAACGTCAATCTTTGTTGTAATACGATCTCAGTTCTTGTAGTACAATGTCATATCAAATCCCTCCTTGCTTTTTGATAAATTAAATTTAGCATACAATCATTGCCCCCTTAATCTCAATTATATTATCAGAACCTGTATCATCTGTCCGTAAATATCTCACGCTATATGTTTACATATTCTTAGACACAACGAAACCAATGATTCCCGCTAAACATCCGCAAATCGCAAAAGCAATCCCTATTATTTTCAGGATCGTCGATACAGACGTCTGATTTTCTGCCGGAACATATATCATATGTGGATTCTCCGGATTATAATATAAGATTGTCTGCTGCCCTGTTTGAACAGAATTTTTTCCTGTTCCAATCACACTCTTTTGTACTACCCGTTCGCCATTTACATAAAATTCGTATGCGGGATACCATGTGTAATTATAGGTATCCACATTTCTCTTGTAGACTTCTTCCACATCCACAACTGTCGCAGTCGTCTTCTCCACGCAGTCTTTCTTCGACTCACTAATCCTGCGATCCACACCTTTTGCACATACAAACAATATGGCAGCTATGATCCAGAACAGACATGAGACGCCTATTACAATCGCAATAATCATTTTCTATTTCTCCATCATTGTATACTCTATTTTTTTAGGAACAACCTTCCCATCAACCACTTTTACTTCGTCTAATGGAGCCAGCACATTCTCTTTAAAATCGTACTCCACATAATGTTGTCTCGCTCCTCCCATCCCACGCATCGGCATAGGTCTCTATTCCGCAATCACACACTAGTATGAACAGTGCCAGAATCAGGCACAAACCTTTCATTAACTTTTACATTTCGTAGATTTCCTCGCTTTCCCCTATATAATCAGCCAGATAATGAGTCACAAACATTTTCACATGTCTAAAAATAACACAAGATTCCAGCGCATAGAACGGTAATACTTCCAGTAACAGCAACGCACAAAACCATGCCAGCCCCAGCCATATCGACTGTCTGAACAAATATAAAATAAACAAATCTATAATCAAAAGTGTTCCCCAGATAATTTTATCAGATAAAGAACACCTTCGCTGCACGGTCATCTTTTTCCCATCAAAAGAAAAATCCCAATATGACGTTACCCTGCCTGATGAGAAACGAATCACCGGCATGCCTTGCTTGAACTGAAGCGTTATCATGCCATGTTCCTTATCCTGCAGATACTCCTGTCTATGTTTACTCATATAGGTCAGTCGATCGATAACCGCCTCTTTTCTATCTTTAAGGAAATACATCTTTTTCATCACATTATGCTCCTGTATTTAAAAATAACGAGCGGAATCTCCGTTCATCATCTTCGTATCCTCTGCAGACAATTTCGCCGATATCTCCGTGGTTAAACATAATCGCCAGATCTTTTTTTATATTTCCCTTCCGAGAGATCATATAAGAAAATCTCATTTAGAATGCGATCTACGTTTTGTAATCAATACACTTGATGCTACTACCCCAGAAAATGCAATGGATACATCAGCAATCATTCCCTACTTCCATATAAATCGTGTCATTGTTATCGTGTCACCAATTTCTCTTTTCTTATAGTCTTCTTCTGAAAGGAAACACGTACTCTCATATCCCGAATGTACATCCCTTCCCAATATTGGGTAAAACCGCTTCGTATCCCGGATATTTTCAGCGCCATAAGACTCCGTCTCAATCACTGGTTGCTTTTGCACAAGTACAACATCATACTGTAACACCTGCTTTTTTCTCAGTTGTCTTATATTTGCATTCTCTGTCAGAACGCATGCTCCAGCTATAAATATTACTATAACATAATACAGACAAACAAAGATATCACTCCAATCAAAATTGAAAAAAGTGCTGACAACCATACCTATGAGCAATGCCACAAATGCTATCAAAACCCACCTGTTCCTCTTTTTTCTCCGTGCCCTAAGCTCCACGGCTGCATCCTCATCATTGATTTGTCGAAATGTGAATCCCTGCTCATCTTCTGCCGTATAAACAACTTTTGTGTGATCTAAAACCATACCTTACTCCATTCTACACGATTATTTTTCACCTGTTTAGATACTTAAATTTCCAGCTGCAATAGCCATTATACTTGAAACTCTGTACTTATCATCTAACAGGCTAATTAATTCATGCCTTTGATTATCTGTCAGATTTAGCGACTGTACAAAAGTGATTAATGCAAAATCCGCTACCTGCTTACTGTTAGCATCTGTCTGAATAACAAGTGAATCAATCAATAGCGAGATAGACGAAAATATATCCTTACAGCAAAATCCAATCATCGACAACGGTAGCACTCTCATCCCTCGTTGCACAAAAACATTCAACGAAACATTACCATTTTCTTTATTGATACTGCCGTACAAAATCCAAAGATGTCATACCGCAGTACTCAATATATCCAAACAAGTGCTTGTTTAAACCACTACGATGCTCAGTCATATCAATTCGTAGCCTGTCTAATTTCGCAAGATGCCTAAATCTTCTACAGACCTTTATCATTGTAAGATCTATACCAAGCTCAGCAGCCTCCTTCTCCGAAATCTCTCTCATACCTGAGACATCATCAGAATGTGTGAGCAGGTAGCTGCCTCTGGCAACATACTTATCCTTTATTCTGCTTGACTACTTTTCATCTGGTATATAAATCAGGGGCAAGGGTTTCCACGGAGTGGTGCATGCACCCTTGCGGCTGATTTATATACCGGATATCCTAGCCCAAGCAGAAGAAGGAAGACCATTCATCCGTTTCCCATGACAGTTGAACCTTTATGTCGGAACACCTTAGCATTATCATTGCCATCATGTTATCTATGTTAGTATAGCACTTCAATGACACAAAACTAAAGTCTCTTTTATATGGAAAAATGATGTTTATTGAAACTGCCCTTAAAAATATTGCATTAAACACAATTATGACAGAAATAGATTCAAGCAGTGTCTATGATATGTATGATAAAGCAATCAGCAGTTACAAAAATGCTCCGGCTGGAACTCGCGAAGATATAAAAAAGAAATACCAAAATAACAAACTGAATCTTCAAGGTTCCATACAAAATGCCATAGCCGCTGCATACCGCAAAGAGAACCCTAAAATCACTTTAATATGCTGGTGGAAGATGTCTTCCATGTAGAAGATTGAGCTGGATATTATGTCCAACTCATCTTCTCAGCTCCGCAAACTGGAATTTATATAATTATCTCTCTAACTTTCCCCATTTTATAGGCTTTCCCGCCTGTCCATTAGTGAAATGATAT
>ERZ809702.225-NODE-225-length-14090-cov-7.54036_pt1 | contig 14090 bp, 17 predicted proteins | sample MGYA00520455_ERZ809702 | MGnify/ENA primary metagenome ERZ809702 (study PRJEB31588, sample SAMN03398776) | human gut metagenome | study: EMG produced TPA metagenomics assembly of the PRJNA231909 data set (A prospective, longitudinal analysis of the...
CGAGTTGTTCGAGCCGGTAGGGGTCGAGCCACTGTCATTGTCGCCGCCGTCCGGTTTTTTGCGCGGGTGCAAATATCCGATATACGCTTTTTGCAATGGGAGTAGTTTATGCACGCTTGGCTCGGGGTTTTGCGTAATCACGTCGATGGAATCGCCCTGTATTCCATCAACGACAATGGCCACGTGCGTTGACGGATAATTGGGATAGCAGACCTGCCATATGGCTACGTCGCCGGGCATAGGGTTCCATGTGTTGTCTTTTTTCTCGAAAATCTCCCCGACTCTTGCGCTTACGGGATGATGTGTGTATAATCCCCCGGCCCAACCGGTAGGGGTGATACAATCCTGAACACTACACCCGTACTCATCCATGCAATATTTTGCCCACAAGTCCCAGCATTGCGGGCCCCAACTGCCGTCCATGTCCCAAAAGTGGTTTTCGGTCTGTTTCACCCATGTCCTGAAGTCAACTGCCATACATAACAGTATACCCCGCCCGGACTACCGGACGGGGTATGTTTCACGTGAAACATGGGGCGTTACGCTGGTATCAGATTACAAAATAAGAGAGTTGCAGTGTCTGTTTCAGCTGAGTGTTTGTCTTGATTGTTCCCTGACAATAGAAAGATACTACCCCATCTCCGGTGATACTAATGTTGCATGGCCCGGAGTCATTACCATACGTGAACGGATAGGAATTCATAAAGCCGTTCGGTCGATATCCTTCCGGCATTGTCCCGATAATGAGTGAACCGGGGTTCACGTTCGACGTGCAGTTAGCGTTGGAGTGCCCATCTGGCGAACCGAAACGCACCATGATGTTGACGAATTTTGACAGCGGTGAGTAATATGCCGTCCATGATACGTTGGAAAAATGATTAGTCAGCACGTTAATTCGCTGAACCAATGCCGTCGCTGATTGTCCCAAGGTTTTCAGGTTGGTTAATTCTTCCTGTACGTTCGTCGCCGCCGCCGTCGCGTTTGTCGCTTCAGTGTGGATTTGCTGTGCGGTGCCTGAGTATCCGCCCTGCTTGGTGAACGTCGTGTCCACCTGATTTCTGGTGTACACACTGCTGGCGTCCGCCTTACCTTCAACCCTATTGGTCAAGCCCGACACGGTGCCCCGTAGTGAGGAAAGTTCGGCGTCCTCCGCCTTGCCGTTGATAGTGTTCATAAGGTTCTGCGCGGTCGTAGGAGACGTGACGCCGAGCTTGCTGAAATAGTCATCCAATTCGGCAATATCGTTCTTGTTGGTCTGCGCAAGCGCCGCCGCGTCATCCGCCGCCTGCTTCGCCTCGCCTGCCGCTGTGTTCGCGTTGTTCGCCGCCGCCGTCGCCGTGGTGATGTTGGTCGCGTTAGCGTACATCTGATTATCGATTGTCGTCATTGCATCAGTGAAGTCACCGCGCCATGACGGCCGGTCGTTCGGATTGTCGCCAAACGCCGGCAGATTATAGTGTCCGGTATGCTGTGTAGTTGACATTATGCTACTCCTTCACTGTTACTTGGCGGAACCGATACGGACGATGCCGTTCGCGTCCTTATACATCGAATCAAGCTCGGTCGCCGTCAATCCGAGCGTACTGGGCTGAGCGGCGGTTTTATCGACCTTGCCCGCCAGCCCCGAGGTGAGCGCGTTGGTGGTGGCGAACCCGCTTGTATCCGGGATGTCGGTTTTGCGTGCGATAGTGTCCGCCACGCCCAGCGGAGAACCGGATGTACCGTTACCGGTGAGGTCGGCGGTGTGCTCCACCGTCGTAAGCCCGCCCTCAGTAGCCGACGCGATATCATCGGCGTTCCGTTTGAGCTGTGCGTCGATTTTCGCCATGTCGCCGTTATAGTCGCCGAGCCACGTGGGGCGGTCGGAGCCGGCGAACTGTGAGAGATTATAGTTTCTGGTATGGTTGGTTGCGGTCATGATGGTCAGTCCTTTCTATCGAAATTGTCAGCGGTCGGGTTGCGTTCGACATAGCGCGCATCCGCTTCGGATTGCGTGATATACGCCATGTCGGCGGGCGGATTCTCGGGCATGGATTTCCCGTAGGGGAATTGGGAGCGGCCCGGAAAATCACCGGGTACGCAATTATCAACGGCGGTTGCTTTCAAATCATATTCGCGCGCCTTAAGCGACAATCCGTCGTATTCCTGCGCGGTCAACCGCATGTCATCATAGTCACCCCAGAACAGTCCGTGATTGCGCGCATTATCGTACATGCCGCCGAGCACGTCCCCTAGCGGTTGTGTGGTGCCGTACACTGGTGAGGTGGCTACGCCCTGTTGTTCCATTTCATGAATCAGGGCCAGCAGTTCCGCGCGCAGGTCGGCCATGGCCTTGTTGACTTGCGTCACGGTGTCCGCAAGAGTCTTATCCACGGATGATGCGAGGTCGCTGGTGACTCCCTCCAGCCTGCTCAAATCGCATTGAAGGGTGTCGAGATTATAGCGTAGGCATTCAATCAACTGCAACGTGGTCAATCCGTCCCGATAGGTGAACGGCACGGACGTGGGTACCCCGTCAAACAGGCGTTGCCGTGGAATCGTCGCGTTAATGGCAACCATGATTACTCCCATTCTCCATAGTTATGGCAGTTACTGAAAATGGTATCATACGACCCCCACATCTGCATAAAACACGGTTCGAGACTCCGCACGACTTCCATATCCACGTTGATAATCGCATTCCGGTATTCCTGTATGAGGCTCATGGCGCTTTGGCTACGTCCGGTCACGTGGCTTTTGCCCTTGGAATTACTTGAATCGTGTTGATAGTCGGTCGTGCTATGGGCGGTGGTGTGACTGGTTGAATCCTGCGAGCTGGACGCGGTGCCCGAACTGTCCGCCTGCGACTCGTTCGCATGACTGGCGTAGCGGGAAAAGTCGCCCTGCACGCCGGTCTGCGGCACGTCACTATCGAAACTTTTCGACGTGGTGGTGCTGGAATTATCCGACTTGCTGGTGCTGTTACTGGTCGAGTCCTGTGTGCTGGACGCCTTGCCGGACGATTGGGATTCACTGCCGTTCTCGCTGTCCGTGGTCATGTCCATGGAATCCAACGGATTGTATTCCATGTCCAACGTCCGGTAGCGCTCGTTGAAATAGGGCATGATTTCCGCCATAGTCATCCCCAAATAGAAGATGAACTGTTGCGCGGTTTCCTGTCCTATCTCCCGAAGCGCGTAATGACGGATGATTTTCTCGTTCAGCTCGGCTCGATGCGATTCATTGTAAATCGGGTAATAGTCGGCGCTGAGATGTAGTTTAGTGTCAGTGTCGTAGCCCATGTTAATGAGATTGCCGAGGGTTTCGGTGTACTCTCCCGGCGTTTCCATTGCATAGGCGCTGAAATCCTGTGTCACAACACACCTCCGATACCCGCGTCATACGAGGCGGGCATATCAATATCAGTCGTGCCGGTCGCGCTGGAGTCCAGTGCGTTTGGTACGCCGGAGCTTTGCGCGTCCGCATACTCAACCCAGACATTAAGAGATGGCCACAAACGGTTAATTTCCGTTGCCGCCGTCTGCCGGGCCTTGAGGAAGCTCAACCGGAACACATCCGTTTTCTCATTGGCCTGCGCCACCTCGTCGGAGATGAGCCGTTCCTTTTTCTCGGTGCCGCTGGACTGGATGCCCAGATACCCCAGCACCTCGTTGGTCACTTGGGTTTTCTGTTGGATGAACTTGTCCAACAGGTACGGGGTGGTGTTGGGCCACGGCTGGAACATGCTACCGGGGTCGAGCGAATCATAGCCGACGATATAATCCTGCCCATCCTGCCGTTGCTGTAGCATGTTCTGCACGGTCAACTTGGTACGCGGGTCGGCGGTGATAATGGTCGGAAGCTTCAAACTCTCCAAGTTCACATCATACGCCTTGTCAATGTCCGCCAACCGCCGCGCATACTGCCATAGAATATCCTTGAAACTCATGCGCATACGATTATCCCAAATGGGGATGCACTCCCGGCCCGCCTTGAGTTGCTTGTAATGATAGTTGACTCCGACCGGCTCAAAACACGTCGGATTATTATACACGTTCAACCGGCCTTGATAACCGGCTTGCGTGGCGAGGAACCGGCCGATACGCTTGTCCTCGAAAAACAACGCGCACCCGTATTCACACAGACACATTTCCAACCACCGTTCATCCACTGTCGGCGGCAGTCCCCGCCAGCTGAACCGGTTCAACGCCAGTTCCTCCAGCAAATGATAGTACATTGCATCAAGACCGGCGGCGCGTGCCTTCGCGTAGTTGCCACGCGGATGCAACGCGCCGCCAACCCGGTTTCTCTTAGACCTGCTCATACTACCATCATATCACTCATAGCTGATGCCCGATAGTGGCTCATTGTCCGCCCAGTCCGTCACGCCAATATACTCCGGTTTGCTCCATACGGTCACGCCCCGCTCGAACATGCCCTTGATGGTCAGACGGTATTCCTCCGGCAACGTGCCGCGAACATACGCCTCCTGCATCTGCCAAAACGTGAACTTCTTCATGCATTCCAGCGAGGCGGGCGGGGTGATGAAACGCTGGACGAAATACCCATACCGTAGCATGTATTCGCCTGCGGCCCTCAGGGCACTGGGGGCGCACGTTTTGAACCTGACCAGCACGCCCATGATTCCATTGCTCAAATTGAACATGTCGCCACCGAGCGCGCCCGAGGTGGTTGGCGGCGTCAACTGCATTTGCTGGACTTGCGCGTTGATTCCCGCAATGGCGTTCTGGTAGTCGCCTTGGGCGGCGTAGGCGGCCAGTCCATAATTGGCCTGTGAGGTGATGGCATTGAGTTGGTTGCTCAATGCGGTCGCGCCGCTTGCATAGGCGTTCGCCTGCGAAGTGGACGCCGTATTGGTGGCAATCTGATTTGCCGTACTGGCGGCGGCGGTGGAATTTGAAATAGCCGCCGAGGAATTGATGCCGTGGTTGGCGATGTCCATTTGAGCGGTGCCGAGGAACGCGCCGCCGATTGCGTTCGCCACTCCCATTGGGCTACGGGAGGCTATGGCGTTCAGACTACCGCCGATAGCTCCCGCCATACCATTGAGGTTATTGTTACTGATGTTCTGTTGCACCTGCAATCCGGCCATCTGGCTGGCTCTGTCCTGACTGATGGCAAGGGACTGGTTCAGCGAGTTCGCCGTAATCGCATTGTTCGCGGTGCGGTTCTCATTGGCCCAATTGGTTTGCTGTGCGGCGTATTCGCGTTGCCACATTGCGTTCGAGTTGGCGACATCCGCCGACGCCAATGCTTTTTGTCGCGTCCATTGCGCGGATTCCTGAGCATAGGCGCGGGTGTATGCGCTGTTCGCCATAGCCAATGCCCCGCCATTGTTGACAACGCTGAAATGAGGCAGATTGGTGATTCCAAAACTCGCATTAAGCATTTCACCGCCGTCAATCGGCAGACCGTAACCTCGATTGTTGATTTGGAGTGGGGTCAGCGTGTCCGCCCCGGCCTCATTGTATCCGGGGACATAAAAATTGATTCGTGTACCGGATGGCGCATAGGTGTACGTTTCCCTGATAGTGAGGTTATCGGACTGGATGTCTTCCGGCCTGTAGTTGATTGTCGTTCCGTTGAGGCAACTGCATTCCACGACGCAATAGGGGTAGCAGTATAGTTTACGAAGATTGCGGTATCGTTGCGGGATGTTAAAAAGGTTCCTGAAATCGGATACCGTCATGATGTCCTCGTAGCGCATGTCCGAGTCTACGCCGCTTTGGAAACCATAGACTCGTCCATGTTGCGCGTCAACCGACTGGCCGAAGATTTGTGTTACCTCCTGACCGTAGCGGTTGATGTAATCCTGTGGGATTTTCGGCACCATGTACACGGCGCAAATGCCTTGGGTAATCCACGGGTATGATGTTCCGGCCGCCATGATGTTCCACACGTAACTTATTCGGGAGTCACAATAGTAGACATTGCATCCATCCGTCGCACCCTCGAATATACTGCCCGTCGCCGTACGCAAATCGGGTTTCGACTCACTGCCGGGGGATTTGGTCAAATCCGTGGTGCTCACAATAATGACGCCATAATCAACCCAATCCAATCCGCCATGCACGGTGTCCAGATGCTCCCCGGATATGATGGAATGATACCGTTGCGCCGTCGTTACCATCTCACTGCCGGTATCCAGACCCTCGGGGAGTGCCAGATAGGTGCGCCCGTAACCGTCCCACTGGTGTTCATTGGCCACACCGATATGACCGCGCGTCACATAGCAACTGCCGAACGTGACATCATGCTGGAAACTCTGCCATACATCCAGCATCAAAACCAACTGGGTGCAATGGGCGTTGACGTATTCGACGCGCTGGATGAAGTAGTACCATGCGCGCGGCCCCTCAAGCTCGGGGTAATCATTATAGGCCACCAGATAATTCCAGTTCGACGCCTCATTGAATGGGAGTTCGACGCGGGCGGGCGCGTTGAAGATGTGCATGATGGCCGGGCGGCATTCCACGCCATCCAGCTTATCAAACCACTGTTCTTGTGTTTCACGTGAAACAAACCGGACAACATCCCGGTAGGACGCATCCCATGGGACGCGGCAGAGTTTCAGCGTGGTGTTGGGTGTCCATTCCGCCCATGAGAAATTAGCCTCCACGTAGGGGTTCACATCGTCAATCATTGTCAAGCCTCCGGTATGACAAGGCCCGGAGCGCTCACGTGGATTACGCTCCGGGCCTTGTATTGCATCTCGCCGTGAGGGAGGGTAGCCAACCGGCTACCCTCTCATTATATCATGCGGTCACGGTCACATTCTTCTTGCCGGATGCGCCGAACAGCGTGGCGGTGATATCGGATGCACCTGCCTTGACGCCGGTCACGACGCCCGACTCGGACACGGTGGCGTTGGCCGTGGTGCCGGATGTCCATGCGGCTTGCGCGGTCACGTCGGCGGTTCGCCCGTCAATCATGGTCGCCGTAGCGGTCGCCTGCACCGATTTACCCACTCCTACATTCGGGACGTTGACGGCAATCGACGCGATAATCGACGGGTTGAATCCGATAACACCGTCGCCGACCACCGGCACGTCCAAGGCGGCGGATACGGTGCCCGGCACCTCCGGTGTCGCCGGATTCGTGTACAGGGCGGTGGCCGTAACCGGGATAGTGGTGTTCGGTTCGTCGAGGCCGACCACCAGCACACCGGTGGGCGAAATGTAGGTATACTCGCTCTTCAGCTTGGCGGTGTCGCCGATACGATATTCCACCGCGTCGGAACGGAACGTGGCCGTGCCATCATTGCCGATGGTCGTGTCGGCTGTGACCTGTACCGCGCCGCCACGCGCCACGTCCGTCGGGGTTTCCGTGCCACCACCGTACATGGCGAGCTTAAGTTGGAAGGTCGGCGTCTTGGCCGTCGTACCTGTGGGAGCCACCACCTTGGAAGTGGAACCCGCGCCCATCCAGAACATGACGGCGGGGGCGAAACCGGACACCGAGATAATGTGCTGGACGTGCAGATAATGGTTCACCGAGTTGATGTTCACCGGATTGATCTGCTGGGTCATCTCATTGATTACAGGGATGTCAATGAGGAATTTATCAGTGGTGAGAATGGCCTGCACGCCATTCATGCCGAACCTGTCCTGCGGGATAACGATAATCCGGTCGATGGTCGGCTCCGCGTCGGTACGCTGGAACACCGTGGCCAGACCCTGCACGTCAAGCGCCGACTTGACTTCGGGGGAGCAGAACAGTACGAGTTCGTCGGGGCGGGCAAACGTCGGCATGTGACGCGCATTATATCGGGTGGACACGAATTTCAGCGTGTCCGCCCAAGCGCGAATCTGGCGCAACATGTCGCGCGCGTCGGTTTCCGTCGAACCCATGTCGTTAAGGTCATGCTCCATGTGGACGCGCCAGTATCCGCCGAGCTTCGCATACTCGACGAACTGGTGGCACATGGCCTCGAACAAGTCAACCTCGGCGGCATTATAGCAGGAGGTGAGAATCTGGGAGGTGAGCGAGGCCAGACCGGTTTCGGAGGTGAACGCACGTTGGAGTGTTTTATCCTCCGTGGTAGCAGGGTAGAAGTGGGTAAAGTCGAGACGGTGGTAGAGGCTATCCACGTCGATTTTCCATTTGCGGAAGTTGTCCGCGCCCAAGTATTCCGCGTCCGGGTCGTACACCTGTGCGAGTGGCATACCTACGGCGATTTCCTGCCACGTGTCGCCATACGCCTGAGATGCACGCTGGAAAACACTCAGCGGGTTGTTCCAACGCCACGTGTTCACGTAAGTACCGCCGATACGGTTCACCAGCGCCGAGTAAAACTCGTTCTTCAACTGGGTGGAAGACATGAGGGTGGCCATCTGGCGGTCCATGTTCATCTGAGTGGCCGAAGGCATACGCCTCTGATACTCGGGAGATGCCTCATTGCGAATCATGTTGAGAATCTGCGCGTTATTGAACTCGGTGAGCGGGCGCAGTTGCTGTTTCGGCGTCACCACTGGAGTGGTTAGCATGATAATCATTTCCTTCCTGACTGTTAGTCTTCAAACAGGTCATCGAATGTACTGTAGATGCCGTTGTAGTCATCGTCGGTCATTTCAGCCGATTCCGGCGTCGCATTATCGTCCGGGCCGTCGTTGAACACGTGGTCTGCGGCGGCGTCGCGCATAGCCTCAATGGTTTTGGAGAGTTCCGCCACGGTCGCTTCCAAGGCGCTCAACCGGTTGGCCATGTCGGCGTCCTTATCGTCGCCCGCGTCCTCGGGTTCGCCATTGTCCTGCGTTTCAGGCTCCGGGTTTGGCGTATTATCGTCGGTCGGCCCGGCGTCCGGTTCGGTGTCGGGCGTGGTGTCCGGTTCGGTGTTTTCGGTATCGTCCATAATCACCCCTTAAAGTAAGTGGCATGACGGCAATCACGCCGTCATGCCGGTTTGCTAGGCTGTGCGGGTTCCCTCGCCGTCGCTGGGCGTTGGCTACGCACGTCTACATCCGACCGAATCGCCTTACCGATTTGCCTGCCGGTCGGGCCATCGAATCGACTTGGGACGCACACCCCGCTACCGGATATTATAGCATAAAAGTATGGCCGTCATCATTGATATGGCGTGAACCGGGTATAAACTCATCATAGGGGATGGGGGCGGCTCGATGTACGCCGCTCAAACGCATTACCGTATCGCCGCCCGTTTCCACGCCGCAATATTTGCGATTGCCGAGGATACGGAGCCTGTCATAGGTGTGGTCGTTTTTCCACGCGCCTAGTTTTCGGTCATCCGTTTCTATACCTGCGGGCGCGTCCAGCCCTTCCAGTATCATGCCGTCGGTATCGGCGTAGAGTACGCGCTCGGCGTTATCGTTCATGGCGCGGGATAGTATTCGCCTCCCGTAGGCGTTGACATATGCGGCGGTTGGCAACCATGCCAGACTGTTGGCCGACTCGGGTTTATCCACGGTAAAATCCACGCCACCGTCCACGGACGGTTTCGGGTGTAACATGGGCCGGTAGAGGGAGGCCCCGAATTTTCCCACCAGTGAATTCAGCAACAGTTTCGCCATCTGCCTGCGCTCCCCGGTTTCTGTTTGTTTCACGTGGAACCATTTGTCCACGTATGTGTAGTAGAGTCCGTGTGATTTGCGGAATTTCCAGCCGCCGATATGCTCCCACACATGGATGTCATAGTTTTCGGCCAGCGTTTCCCAATCCACATCCGTGACCGGCATAGTTACGACGCCGAGCGTACTATCCAGACGTTCACCCTCATACCCCCATACGGGTAGGATATTGGTGAGTGTCGCCGTTTTTCCCGGTTTCAACCTTGCATCAAACGCAATGACATCGATATGGAGCGGATAGTCATTGTCATGTTGATACTTCCCGTCGTACCATATGGGTGAGCCTACCGGCATGGGCGCATCGCGCATGATACTCGGGTAGAGGCTGTTCACGTCCCAGCTTCGGCAATCCCGGTATTCGCCCGGCTTGCTGTATACTATCGCCCCATAGTAGGCGGGGCGCATACGGTGATAAACATCTTTGTCCAATGACGGAAAATGACGTTTGAATCCGGCGTAATCCCCGTCGATATAGTCGGTCATTGCCATTGACGCTATCGTAGTGCCCCTGAGATTCAGGGAAGCGCATTCCTGCGCGATATTCCACGTGGTTTCCAAGTCATCCGCGCCGCCGAATGTTTCACGTAAAACATTCAAGCCATCGTCGCGCGTAATATTGCGCACGTCCACAAAATCCACGGTGATACCGCCCATGCGCACGCGGAAACTGTAGAAATGTCCACGGATGTTAAACGTGCCCCACACACCGTCCTTGGCTGGGTTCGACTGCGAGGGGAGTCGTTTCAACAGTTCGGCGGCTATGGGCTTGATGTCCTGCCATCCGTGGGCACACCATACGCGCGTATGATAATTGAGCATGGTGAGACGGATGACGGTGTTCACCGTCAATGGTTCCATGCCGTCATCCGTCAATAGTGTTGCGCCGTCTGTTGCCGCCGTTCGACGCTCTTTCATGATTCCATCCTTTTAGTGTCGTGCCGCGCTGGTCATCCATTCATCGAGTCGCGTCTCTACATCACCCGCGTCCGCCTTCGTCTCCCATTTATGTGTCTTATCATTATACCATGTAGCTTCCCGTACCACGGTGCCAAAATTCGTGTTGTTTATCAACCATCGTTTTTGACGGTTCGATAAAGACGCGAATTTTCGGGCGACATTGGCGTCGAATGCTTCGAGTTGCTGTTCGACCCTATCAAAATCCGCAACCCCCTCGTTCTCGGGAATCTTTCCAGTACCTGCATGTAATGGCGCGCGTCCTACAAGCCCGGCGTATTCGAGTATCTCCCTTTCAAGCCTACTCCTGCCCCCCTCTCGTATCATCATACGCGCGTGGCTCATGCCACGCTCCGAACCGAACACGTTCTCCCGGTTGCGCGTGAGTTCGTCACGCGCCGAACCGCCGACCGTATGAGTGCCTAACACATCAAACGGGGATTCTCCAGCGCGTTCCATCTCACGCATTTCGCCCACGGTGTAGTTGGCCATGCTCAATGCGTCGAATTGTTGGGCGCGTTTGATTTTCCGCCGTGCCTCGATACGGCGGCGCTGTTGCTGTCGTAATGTTTTCCGACGTTTCGTCGGGGCGGCGGCGATTTCCGCGTCGGTAATCAACGGACGCGCCGCCAGTTCCCTATCGAGTTTCGTAATATGCACATCCGGGACAACCTGATACGGCTCGTTGTCCCGGGCCCTTAGGGCTTGCTGTTGTTCCCCGAACTCCTGCCCGATACGGCGTGCAACCTGTTCGAGTTGTTGGGCGCTGAGTTTTCCCAGAAACGTTTCGGTGATTTGCTTGGGGAGGTGTCCGGTACTGTAATCCCTGACTGCTTGCTCTCGGCGTACCTGTGCCGACCTGATAGCGGCGTTGCGTTTCAGATTGTTGGCGCGTCGGTTGTTTTTACGTTTTGCCACAGTCTCCCCCTTGCGAGTATGAAACACCCCTCGCCGCAAGGATGGAAAAACGACGAGGGGTGAGTTTGGCGGCAACGTCCCTATAGAGACATTGCCATGTTATCATATGATGTGGACAATTAGTTTACTTGCGGCCCTTTTCCGACACAAGTTCGAGGTCGAAGAATTTATAGCCACGGCGGCTTTTCTTTTCCACCACCTTGAGAACAAGCGGATGGTCCCACGTGTCCGGCGTGCCGAAGATGGCGAACAGATTGCCGAAAGCGTGTGCCAGCGTAGGGGACGCGGCGGCGAAGTCGCCTTCCTCCGCGTGGATTACAACGCGGGTGGAAGAGTTGATTTCGCCCGTTTCCTGATTGGCTACCTCGATGGCCTGAGCAAGCACGTTGGTCACATGCAGTGGCTCATTGAGATGTTCGTCAACCTTGTCGGCGGTCTGCATGGCGTTATACAACGCCATTTTACCATCCATAGTGTCAGTGTTGAAGAAATGGGATACGGCGTTGGCACCGTTCGCCGCAAAATTATTGCCGTTCGTTACGGTCAGTTCGTTGTCAGCCATTGTGTTGCCTTTCCTTACAGGGTTAGTGATTATTCTTCCTCGGAGATGATATCATCTTCAACCACGTTGCCGTTCATCGACCCCGGATAGTCGATAATGGTATCATCCCCAAACTCACAATTAGCCCAATAGATTGCCTCATCCATGCGCGTCGCCTGAGCATGATATTCGGCAGACACGGGGAGCATGTCCTTGTTAATCTTACGGGCTTTCTTCATTGCCATGTCAGGCGTGCGGCACGCGCCATCCACGACTACCTCGGCGTCAACAAGTTCCCCGTTTTCGCCGCGCGTAACACCGCGCACAATACTATAGTGCTTGGCTCGCTTAATATATGCCATAATCGTGCCACCTTTTCTTAATGTTGCTGTTGTCGCGACATTCTTGCAATGTCTTCATCAGTATACCGTGCGTCGGTCAGATTGTCAAAACGGAGGCACGCAATTTTGATGATAGTCTGAGCGAACCCATCAACCTCCCAAGTCTTGCACATCTCATAGCAGGTTGCGCCCTTGACATGGCAGACAGCGCACCACGCCACCATTGCCGGACAGTAAATAAGCCCGGACAACATTTCAATGCCCTGCGTTCGTGATAATGCGGCGTACATTGACGAATGAGGCGAGATGCTTAGACAAATGTTCGCCGCATGTTCGATACTGTCGGCAAACGCCACCTGACCTCCCTGAGGCTTATAGAAATCCTTAAGCAGTGCCACAGTGCGGCAAAACGTTTCCCAATCGCCCTCACCACGGTTGTATTCCCGCAAGTGCAGATTACGCCGACGGCCACGAATGACACGGCGCACACGGTCATCGTCCAGCACGCCATCGTCAAACCAATTCGTACGGTCATCATTGCTCTTCATAATCAACACCTCTCTACCAACGACGTATCAGCCAGCGCCCTCGCATCAACCAGCATATGAGCCACCTGAGCGTAATCACACGCATCAAACGCCACAGCCGACCAAACCAAACGACGCCCGCCGCCGTCCTGAGGCCGCACCCCATACCGCAGTTCATACGTCCGATTATGAGGACAATACACCAGCCGCACATCACCAGACTTAAGCTTGGATGGAATCACGGCCACGACTTCATCATTCGCCATCATCAAACACCTTCTTCTTCCTCGAACGGTAAACGCACTTCAACATCTTTCTATATCCTTCGCTTCCATAATCACAGTAGAACAACCCTTTGCCAAACACTTTGCATCATACGACACAGTACGTTTGAGCTCATCAAAACCACGGAATTCGGCAAATTTCACGTCAAGATGCAAGGGGTCGGATTCGCCTTTCCATTGCAATACATCTATATTCAGTCTCATCCATTGGAGTTCAATGAACTTATTATAGAGGCACACCGAAGCATGAACATCGCCATCAATGCACTTCATAACACCCTTATGCTTCCTGCAAAATCTGACAGGAATGAAATACTCCAGCTCATTTGAAAACGAATTACATCCTACACCAGCGCAGGCCGTTATATAAATAAAATAATTGTCAGGCAATAGACTATTAAACAGGTTCACAATAATGTTATCATTAAAATAATTCATCTTTATTCTCATAATTCCACAACCTTATAACGCAATTCGATACAATAATACACGCCCGCCAAATCAACACCGCCATAATACTCGACGGCCTTGATTGCACAGGCATGACTATTACATTCAGCTACGCACTCACATTTGCCATCACTATAATGACGTAGCACAGCGAATACTTGAACAAGTTTCACGCCCATCTCATCACCACCATTTCCTTACCATAAAAACGCTCAGGATGCTCAGAAACAAACCTCATCAAGCGATAAACAAAACCCACCATATTATCCATAGCCGAACAAACCTCACCAGTACAAGGGTCATACGTTTCAGTAAAAAACCTTACAACCACGAACCTCTTTAAGCGATAACGCAAGACAAGAACCTCCCTCCCATCCAGCTCACGAGCCTCAAAACGAACAGAAACACCAGTCATATCAACCGCCATCCTTCCTTATACCTTGGCCGATACTCATATAATACAACACCACAAAACACGACACGCAGAAACA
>ERZ809702.238-NODE-238-length-13491-cov-11.55_pt1 | contig 13491 bp, 10 predicted proteins | sample MGYA00520455_ERZ809702 | MGnify/ENA primary metagenome ERZ809702 (study PRJEB31588, sample SAMN03398776) | human gut metagenome | study: EMG produced TPA metagenomics assembly of the PRJNA231909 data set (A prospective, longitudinal analysis of the...
TGCTCTTCCGATCTCGAACAGCTGAAAATCTTGACATAGCAGTGCCTATCGGTTATAATACTGTGATTGTTAAGAGACCAAAAAAGAAGACGGGGGCGCCGTGGCAGGACAGATTTGAGAAGGCTTTTTATCGTTCATAGCGTCTGGCGCAAGGCTTTGTGCCGCCGTATACATGAACCGAACAATAATTATTATAAAGAAGGGTAAATGCAATGGACAAGAAAAACATTCTGACTTACGAGGGACTCAAGAAACTGGAAGACGAATTAGAGAACTTAAAGGTTGTAAGAAGAAAAGAAGTTTCACAGAAGATCAAAGAGGCAAGAGAGCAGGGAGACTTATCTGAGAACGCTGAGTACGACGCTGCAAAGGACGAGCAGAGAGACATCGAAGCACGTATTGAAGAACTTGAGAAAATCTTAAAGAATGCAGAAGTAGTTGTCGAGGAAGAGGCTGATCTTGATAAAGTAAGCATCGGATGCAGCGTAAAGATCCTTGACTGCGAATTTGATGAGGAATTAGAGTATAAGATTGTTGGTTCTACCGAGGCTAACAGCTTAAAAGGCAAGATTTCCAACGAATCACCGGTTGGTAAGGCACTGCTTGGCAAACAGGTAGGTGATACCGTTACTGTTGAGACACCGGCAGGAGAGTTTTCATACAAAGTGCTTTCAATTCACAGAGCAAACTAAGAGACAGGAACGTCGGGCAGAAGGTCTGCCCGGGGAATAAAACAAGTGGAGGATAAACATGGCAGAGCAGAACAATAACCAGCAGGATTTAAACCAGCTGCTTCAGGTACGTTATGACAAGCTGCATGAACTGCAGGAGAACGGAAAAGATCCGTTTGTCATCACAAAATATGATGTGACAAATCACTCAACCGACATCGTAGAAAATTTTGATACAATGGAAGGTAAACCGGTATCGATTGCCGGCCGTATGATGTTCAAACGTGTGATGGGAAAAGCATCATTCTGCAATATTCAGGATTTAAAGGGACGTATCCAGGTATACGTTGCAAGAGACAATATTGGTGAGGAGATCTACAAAGATTTCAAGAAATCTGATATCGGCGATATCTGGGGCGTAAAGGGATACGCTTTCCGTACCAAAACAGGCGAGATTTCTATCCATGCTGAGGAGATGACACTGCTGTCAAAATCATTACAGATCCTTCCGGAGAAATTCCACGGACTGACTGATACAGATATGCGTTACCGCCAGAGATATATCGACCTGATCATGAATCAGGAGAGCAAGGAAGTATTCATCAAACGTTCCAAGATCTTAAAAGAGATCCGTAACTTCTTAGCTGACCGTGATTTCATGGAAGTTGAGACTCCGATGCTTGTATCTAATGCAGGCGGAGCAGCAGCAAGACCGTTTGAGACACATTACAATGCCTTAAATGAGGATGTAAAACTGCGTATCTCTCTGGAGTTATACTTAAAGAGACTGATCGTCGGCGGACTTGAGCGTGTATACGAGATCGGCCGTGTATTCCGCAATGAGGGTGTTGATACCCGTCATAACCCGGAGTTCACACTGATGGAGCTGTATCAGGCATACACAGACTATGAGGGCATGATGGAACTGACAGAGTCCATGTTCCGTTATCTTGCAGAGAAAGTCTGCGGAAGTACAAAGATCAGCTACAATGGCATCGAGATCGACCTTGGCAAGCCATTTACACGCATGACCATGAACGATGCGATTAAAAAATATACCGGAATCGACTTTGATACCGTAGCAGATGATGCAGCAGCAAAGAAACTTGCTGAGGAGCATCACATTGCATACGAGGAACGCCACAAGAAAGGTGATATCATCAACCTCTTCTTCGAGGAGTTCTGTGAGAAAGAACTGATCCAGCCGACCTTTATCATGGATCATCCGATTGAGATTTCTCCGCTTACCAAGAAGAAACCGAGCGATCCTACCAAGGTAGAGCGGTTCGAGCTTTTCATCAATACATGGGAAATGTGTAACGCATACTCCGAGTTAAACGATCCGGTCGACCAGCGTGAGCGTTTCGCAGCACAGGATGCAAATGCAGCAGCCGGTGACGATGAGGCAGAGCACACAGACGAGGATTTCTTAAATGCATTGGAGATCGGTATGCCGCCAACGGGTGGTATCGGATACGGAATCGACCGTCTTGTGATGCTGCTTACAGACAGCGCAGCAATCCGTGACGTATTACTCTTCCCGACAATGAAGACCCTGGACCCAAAGAAGGCTGAAAACAAAGCCGAAAAAGCAGCGGTAAATGGTTCTGCAGAGGATGCAACCGTGTCCGCGCCAAGCGTACAGATTGATCTTTCCAAGGTGAAAATCGAGCCGTTGTTTGCAGATGATGTAGACTTTGAGACATTCAGCAAGTCTGATTTCAGAGTGGTTAAGATCGAAGCCTGTGAGGCAGTGCCGAAGTCCAAGAAGCTCCTGAAATTCACACTGAATGACGGAACAGACCGGAAACGCACCATTTTAAGCGGTATTCACGAGTATTACGAGCCGGAAGAGCTGGTTGGTAAGACCTGTGTGGCAATCACAAACCTGCCGCCGAGAAAGATGATGGGTATTGATTCCGAGGGTATGCTGATTTCCGCAGTGTACGAGTATGACGGACGGGAAGGCTTAAATCTTTTGATGCTGGATGACAGTATTCCGGCAGGAGCAAAGCTGTACTAAAGAGGTCATTTACTACAAAAAATCGCGTTACTACAACTTTTCTACAACTTTTGCGCGAGACCCTACGAAACCGGATGAAGCAATATGAAAGGCGGATCTGCTTATAAAATGCAGATTCGCCTTTCTTTTTACATCAGCTTCATGTTCACACTAATGTTTTTTGCCTTCTCCTGCATATTCTCTTGTGTAATATGGGTGTAGATGTCCATTGTAGTAGAGAAATCGGCATGCCCCATGACTTGCTGAATGAATTTAACATCGTTGGTGCTTTCGCAGAGCCGGGTACAGAAGGTGTGCCGCAAGTTGTGAACACTAAAATGAGGGAGCAGATCCGGTTCACGGTCTTCCAGTTCAGCCTGATCCATTTCCTCCATGTTGTAAGTTACGCTGATTCTCTCAATCGCCCGATTGATATTGTGGGCGCTCATGAATGAGCCGGTTCGGTTGCGGAAAACAAAACCGTGAACTCCTCCTAACACCAGTTGATCGTCTGGATACAATGCGTCGATGGTTTCAATCTGGAGGCGAAGCTGCTCGGCCACCTCTGGATAGAGGATAGGGATAATTCGTGTACCGCTCTCAGTTTTGGGAGTGGTAATGTGAAATCCGGCTTTTCCGTCAATGACCCGGTAGATTAAGTTGTGGTTGACCGAGATTGTGTTTTCGCTCAAGTTAATATCGCTTTTGGTAATGCCGGTACATTCTGCTACACGCATTCCTGTTCCAAGGAGCACAGTCATGATGGGGAGCCAATGGCTGTATGTAGGGGACTTGGCAATAAAACGCAGGAAATTCTGCTGTTGCGTTTTAGTGAGTGCGATCCGCCGTTTAGGCTTTGGAGCGCTGCCATCCGTCTTGAGCTTGCGGTAAATGCCCTTGCTGGGATTTTTGCGGATGTAATCGTCGTCCACGGCCATTTCAAGCGTAGGGTGAACAATGGTGTTGATGCTCTCCAGTGAGTTGATAGCAAAGCCGTGTTTCAGCAGTTTGGTATAAAACGCGAGAATATCACTTCTGTGGATTTGTGGCAGAGGCATGTTAGCGAAAGGCTCTTCTTTCACATAGAAGTCCCACAGGTAAAGATAATTTGCTCTGGTAGAGGGCTTCAGTTTGATGTTGTTATTCATGTAGACCTTGAACATATCATTCAGGGTAAGCTTCATGGCTTCCTGAGTACGGATGCCATCATCCTTATCTTTGTTGATCTGCTTTTCTTTGACACGAAGACTTGCGAGATCGGAGTCGTAAAGATATTTCTTTTTAGTGCCTAATTTGTAGACATACATATAGCTGCCATCTGCCCGTTGTGTTTCTCCGGGCCGAAGATTTCGTCCTTTGTTGTCTTTTCTCACTTTTGCCATTACTGGTACCTCCTGATTATAAAAGTGTAGTGCGCCTTACAGGCATGGTTATTTAGCCGGAAATATCATAAAGATATTCTTTGATACGCTGGACACTCCATAGGACACGGGTGTTCATGGTAATGCGTGCATTGGCAAGATCCCCAATCTGTACTGCAGTGTGCCTTCCACAGCACAACAGTTTGCAAAGGGTATCGGTATCAACAGCCAAGCACTGCTCCGGCGGTAGGTCATTCGGTTTTCTTTTCTCCATAATCGTCCTCCTTTTTTCGATTACAATGATCCCTTACGATTTGTAGAAGAAGGTTTTCAACAAAAACAATGAAAACGGTCTTGAGGTCAGGAGGTATTGAAATAACAAAAGAACTCTAATGGGGCCATTTCCTACGCCAGAACGGTTCTGCCGTGTATTTCAGGCTGCTGCTGTGCAACACTTCGATTATGGGCGCGCTTCTGTGGTCATCGCACACTGTCCAGAATTCCTGTATAACTCCCCATAGAGGTTATGAACTTGTCAAGGTACTAAAAGAGCGTAGGGATCATCCGGTATTACCAAATGATCCGATACATCCTATAAATAGGCAGGGAAGAAAGAACTTCTGCAAAGAGGAAAGAAAATTTAAAGAAAATCCAAAAATCAATATATAGAATATTTGAATTGACAAGCACTATATATTGTGTTAGAATTGCAATGTGATTGATTTTTGTGCGTTGCCCGTCAGGGTACACAGGCTTTAGGGCTTGTGTTGCGGAGTAATGACTGCATTGCACACGCTGTTAATTTTGTACTTGTGTCAGTAGTATCACTGCGCCTTTTCAGGCCGGTATATTGCTGGCTTTTTTTATTTTATGGGATTTACCCACCATTGCGAGAATGACATCGGTTCATAGGCAACTATGGGCGCCAGGCTTTATGCCGTCTGTCATGCTCGCTTTTTTATTGCCTGTAAGCCTGAAAGGGCTTTAAGGATAAATCAAAACTGAGAAAGGCAGGTCATGTACATGAATGTGAAGCAGAAAAGAAAGCAGAATGGTCGGCGGGTCAAGCCGGCACATTCCACGGACTGGAAGATGAAGAGACAGGCAGTATCTTCGCTCCGGCCCCGAAATGTTGCACCAATGGCGAGGGCAGTTATTTTGCCCCGAAGATCACGAAGGGGGATTTGATATGTCCGGCAGCAATAGTGCTGAACGAAAGCGGCATGAACCGCTGGTGCTGGTAGAAACGGCAGATATTTCAGAAGAAGACTGGCTGGATTACCGGCGCCGTGGAATCGGCGGCAGCGATGTATCGGCGATCTTTGGCACTTCTCCATTCCGGACAGCCAGGGATCTGTACTACGACAAACTGAACATAGCGTCAGTGGAAGATGATGAGGGCAACTGGGTTGCCATGGAAATGGGGCATTTGCTGGAGCCTCTGGTAGCAAAGATATTCGAGCGGAAAACCGGATATCGGGTCTACCAAATCAAAAAGATGTTCCAGCACCCACAGTATCCTTGGATGCTGGCTGATGTGGACTACTTTGTGGAACTGCCGGATGGCACCACAGCGATCCTTGAGATCAAGACCACAAACTATAATGCCAGAGATAACTGGTGGATGAATGGGAAGGAGACTGTTCCAGTCTACTATGAATCTCAGGGGCGTCATTATATGGCAGTAACGGATCTTGACCGATGTTTCTTTTGCTGCCTGTATGGTAACAACGAGGAGGAAGTTATTATCCGGGAGGTCAAGCGTGATTTCGAGTATGAGGCTGAGATGGTCTTTTTGGAGCAGTATTTCTGGGAAAACCATGTGCAGCGCCATGTGCCGCCGCCCTATACAGAAAGTGGGGCCTTGATTATTGAGAGCGCACGCAAACACTTTGGCCCGGCAGATAAAAATGCCCCGGCCGTTGCACTCGACCTGGATATGACTGCAAAACTCATGCAGTATTTGCGGCTTCTGGATGAAAAGAAAAATGCAGAGGTGTACTCCAAAGAAATCGACAAGGATATTCAGCGTCTGAAGGCGCTGTTGATTGCGGAAATGGGTACCAGCTGTACTGCAGTCTGTGAGCAGGAGGGAGTGAACTATACGGTTACCTATACCCCTGTTCGCAAGTCCATCATCGACAAGGATAACCTGCTTCGGTTGAAACTGGAGCATCCGGATATTTACGAACAGTTTGTTACAGTATCCGAATCCAGACGGTTCAGTGTTAGAGCCTCGATTATGGAGGCCGCTTAGTGAGGTGAAAAAGGATGAATTGTATTGGTACCTACGACGGGACGATTTTTTATAATCCTGCCAATAAGTTTTGTATCGTCAGTGTAAAAACCGCAGACCAGAGCGTGCCAGCTGAGGCCAGGTCAAACAGGCGGTACAAAGACCATTTGATCCGCTTTACAGCTGTGGGGTATGAGATTCCACGGACAGATGCGGTAGAGTTGGAACTGGATGGGGAATGGGCAAAAGGCAAGTATGGTGTCCAGCTCCAGGTGGAGCAGTGGCGTGAAATTGTGCCCAGAACAAAAAACGGCGTAGAGGGCTATCTTGCCTCCGGGCTTATCAAAGGGATTGGTCCCAAAACCGCCGCAGACATTGTGGAGCGGTTCGGTGTGGACACACTGGATATTCTGGAACACCAGCCGGAGCGGCTGTTGGAGATCCGGGGCATTACGGAAAATAAATTGGAGGACATCAAAGCTTCTTATGCAGAAAACCGTATGCTCCAAGGAATTATGACCTTGCTGGCACCGTTTAAGATTACTCCCAAGACGGCATTGAAAATATATCAATATTTCGGCCCGACCAGCGTAGAGATTTTGGAAAAGAGCCCATTTGAGCTTTGCCAGATCTCCGGCTTTGGATTTCGGCGGGTAGATGCAATCGTACAAAAGAGCGGGGGCAATCTCCATGACCCTATGCGTATCAAAGGGGCTGTCTTTTGTGCGCTGGATGAGGGCAAGAGTAAACGAGGCCATCTGTACATCAGTTCTGAAGAACTGGAGAAATCAGCGCTGAAACTGCTCAATGAGAAGATACCTGTACCGGAGCTTCGCCTGCATCAGCAGGAAGTCAGGGATATGATGCAGGAAATGATCCTGAATGGAGCAATCGTTTCCGTGAAGGATAATATCTATCTTCCCAGAGTGTTTGCCCAAGAGGACGAAACGGCGCGCCGGATCGCCCAGCGTCTGGTCGCCCAGATGCCAGTAGAGCATATTGCGCCGGTACTGGAACAGGTCAAGGTTGAAATGGGACTGCGCTTGTCTGCACAGCAGGAGGCTGCGGTCTATGCAGCATTTAGGCATGGCTTGTCAGTGATTACGGGTTCTCCTGGTACTGGTAAAACAACAGTGCTGCGGACGATACTTGAGGTTTACCGGCGGCTGTACCCTGATGGCAAAATTGCTCTTATGGCACCTACCGGTCGGGCAAGCCGCAGGATGTCGGAGAGTACCGGCTTTGAGGATGCCCGAACATTACACAGTGGTCTGGGACTGACCAGTGAAGAGGATGAGGGTAGCCGGAACAGAAAGTCAGAGCCACTGTCGGCCGATTTAATCATTGTGGATGAGTTTTCCATGGTGGATATGTGGCTTGCTGAGAAATTTTTTGAACGCATGAAGATAAATGCCAGAATCGTGCTGGTAGGCGACCCAGATCAGCTTCCGAGCGTAGGAGCCGGAAATGTGTTTCGTGAAATCATCGAAACCAAAATCGTCCCAGTAACGGTGCTGGATCAGATTTTCCGTCAGTCGAAGGATAGTCTGATTGCCTATAATGCCAAATTTATCAACGAGGGCAATACCAAACTGTTTTACGGACCGGACTTTGTTTTCGTGTCTGGTGATAGTCAGGAAGACACCGCTGAAAAGATTACAGAACGGTATTGTTTGGAGATACAGGAGAGTGGCATTGAGAATGTGCAGATTCTTTCACCTTTCCGTTCAGAAGGCGCCGCGTCGTCGGAACAGCTGAATGAGACCATTCGTGAATTGGTCAACCCATTCCGCTCTGCGGAGGAGGAAATCAAGTTTGGCCCCAAGATATTCCGGATCAATGACCGCATCATGCAGACCAAGAACACAGAAAAGGTATCTAATGGTGATTTGGGTTTCATCCGGTATATTAAGGACACTGACCAGGGCAAAAAGATCGGCATGGATTTTGGTGCTGGCAGGACGCTGGAATATGGCGTAGATGATTTGAGCAATGTGGATCTGGCTTATGCTACTACGATCCACAAGGCTATGGGCTCTGAGTATGAAACAGTCATTATGCCGCTGCTCAAAGCGCACACTATCATGATGTATCGTAATCTGCTCTACACTGGAATCACGCGCGCTAAAAAGCGGGTGGTGCTGATTGGGCAGAAACAGGTATTGTTTATGGCAATCCATCGTAATGAGATTGGAAAGCGAAATACGCTGCTGGGTATGCGTATCCAGATGTATTTCAAAGCCTACGCAAAGAAAGCCGGTATCCCCATTCCAGCTGCATTGGAAGAACAATTGAAGAACGCAAGTTAAAAAAGAGAGGTCAGATGCAGAAATAGCACTTGGCGTCTCCTATTTTTATGTCAGAAAGGAGTTTCCAACATGAACGAAAAAAGTAATCCGATGCCTATGATGTACAAAACAATTCCGGCAGTGGCAGAACTGAACAAGGTGCCGGGCTTTGACCCGCTCAAATTTCTGCGCCATAAGGTGTCCAGAAAGACAAATGAGGAAATGCTGCAGTTGGAATTGCCTTATCAGAAACTGTGGTTCCGTCTGCGCCACCCCCAGGGCCGCATGAAACTGACTACCCTGCGGATCACGGAACAGCTTGCGATTATGGAGGCCAGAGTCTATCTGGACCGCAGTGATGCAGAGCCCATTAGCAGTTACATCTCGCAGCACAGTGCGGAAGAAGGTACCGACTATGTGCAGGCTGCCCAGGATGAGGCATTGAGTGCTGCGCTGTCGGATGCCGGTTTTGGTCTGCAGTTTGCCGATGTTGCTGTTGACAGTACGGGCAAGGTGTTTGGAAGCAGTATTCCGCTTTCCGGGACAGCTCATATCCAGCAACCGATGCCAAATGCGGCGCAGAGGCCCGTAGAAGCCCCTGGAGCGGCGCTGCGGCAATCTGGTGGGGAAGTTCATGCCCAGCTGGAGAGAACGCCTCAGAACGCCGTAGAGCGCCGTAATGCGCCTGCTCGTCCGGCGCCTATTCAGAAACCTGCGGCAAAGCCGGTTCAGAATGAACAGTCCCCGGTTTCTCCGGTACAGCCCACTGTCCAGCAGATGGCTGCAGAAGAGAAGGAGAATATGGATACACTGCCTGCCGGCAAGGTAGAGGAGAATGCTCCCAATATGGAGCTGCCGGTACCGAGCCGCGAGGTTACATTGGATAGCAGTCCAAAACAGGATGATGCGTCTGAGCAGCCGGCCGCCTCCGTATTCCAATCGGATGAACCGGAAGAACTGCCTGTGGCGCCTGTTGTTCAGCAGGAAGCACCTAATCAGCCCCTGGCGCCTTCTTATACGGAGAGCACTCCGGTAGAAGATATCTTGAAGGTAATGACCTTTGAAGAAGCGCAGAATGTGGTGGTGGATAGCGGTCTGAGCAAAGGAAAAACCATGGCAACAGTTGCCAAGGAGCGTCCGGTGAGTCTGAAATTCTATCTCACCCCTGGTAACAAGAGTACCAACAATATCGTTCGTGCTGCGGCGCAGATCATGCTCGATGGTATGGCCGCACAGAAAGCCGGATGATAAGCAGCCCCATCTATGGGGCCAAGAAGGGAGGGAGAACAGATGGACTCATATCCAGGAGATTTTCCGTTCGGTATTATGGATGTAGTGGAACTTCTACATCTGCGAATCAGACGCCGACAGGCAAACAGTGTATATGTGGATTGCCCGTTTTGTGGTGACCGCCGCGGCAAGATGAATGTGAATTTCGTCAAAAATGTCTGGCGGTGCAATTATTGTGATGAGCATGGCGGTATGCTTGCGCTTTATGCGCGGCTAAACAATACGACTACATCCGATGCGTATTGGGAGATAGGAGAAGCCCTGTGCAACGATTTTCACAGGGAACGGCCGAACTCTGGATATGAGATGGCAGGAAACCAGCAGGCTGGTACTGGGTCCCCGGTTTCGGGGACTCAGACCGACCTTGCCGGATATGAGAGGAGGGGCGAACTAAAAACAGTGCAGCAAGCAGAACGGGCCAGCGGACAGGAAATCCATCAAACGCTTTCGCTGCTGCTCGCTATGCTGCCTCTTCAGCCTGCCCACCGCAACCATCTGCACTCCCCAAAACGGGGACTGTCGGATGAACAGATTGATAGGATCGGGTTCAAGAGCACTCCACCCCCATTCCTTTGCCGCTCCATTACCGAGCGGCTGATGAAACAGGGATGCAAGGTGGAGGGAGTGCCCGGCTTTTATCTGGATGACAGCGGGCGCTGGACCATGAACTTCTACCGAAAAAACGCAGGGATTTTGATTCCGGCTGTGGGATACGACGGTATGATACACGGCCTGCAGATCCTTTTGGATATTCCGCTCAAGCAAAAAGATGATCCGCCGGATAAGGCAGGAGCCAAATACATCTGGTTTTCGTCCTCGTCCAAAAATATGGGTGTTACATCCGGGAGTCCGGTACATTTTATAGGAGATCCATCTGCCCGGGTGGTCTATGTCATTGAAGGACTGCTGAAAGCAGACATCTCACACTGCCTGACAAACCGGACTTTTGTGGCGATTGCCGGTGCAAACAACACCAGCCAGTTGGATACGCTGTTTGCACTGTTGGCACAGAATGGCACTGAGGAGATCATTGAGGCTCATGATATGGATAAGTACAGTAACCAAATGACCTCTAATGGGGCATCTAAGATCTATCTGATGGCCCGAAAAAATGGAATGGCATGTCGTCGGCTGACCTGGAATCCGAATTATAAAGGGTTTGATGATTGGCAGCTTGCCCTTCGGGAGAAAGAACAGAAGGAAAAGGAGGTGCAGAGAATGAATTTTAAGCAGCAATATCTGTGCGGTAAGTGTGATTTTACCTATATAGATGGCTGCGTCGAGCTTTGGCACACCAGAGCGGAGAAAGATTTGGACCTGACAGAGTATCTGGGGCTGACAAAGGAAGAGTATCAGATATTTCTTGCTCAAGGCAATCAGGCGCTGAAGGATATTCTGGACAGCCAGAGAGTTTTCCGGAGATTTTGCATTTACCAGCTTTGCCTGGGTGAGACACAGACGGTACCTTTCGCGTTCAAGCAACTGGATGCACTGCGTAAGGCTGGATATGAACAGCCGCCTGCCGCCGCCTATCAGACGGTATGGAGCGCAGAGGTCTGTTGCCCAAAGGGTCAGAATGACATGGAAGTGCTGGGGCGTCTGTTCCTGGACTACAATGAACATTTGCCGGAAGATTACAGAGGTCGTCCGTTGGCTCCATCTGATGTGGTGGAACTGGACTGCCAAGGCAAACGCACATACTTCTATGTGAATGACTGCCGGGATTTTGCACCGGTACGCTTCTCCCCATTCTTGTGTAAAAGACTTCCGGAGCCTGCTCAAAAACAGGAATGAAGGGATAGGGGTCAGATGCGTATTGCAGAAAAGAAGAAAAGTCAGATCGCAGCACTGTATGAGCAGTGTTCCGGCCTTCCGGCAGATGTCAGAAGTTGTCTGGAGAATGGCTACTTTACCGTAACGGTACCTCCGCCATGGAATATGAGCAATCAAAAGGTTGCGCAGGAGGTGCAGGACAAAATCAAGGAATGGTCAAGGCAGTATACTGGCGTGGTCTGCTACTGTTTTGACAGCTTCAGCACACTTTTATATGTGCTGTGAGCAACACACAATGGCATGGAAAGGATCATAACGGCCTGCTCCATGCCTTTTTTGCGAAAGGAGATTTTACAATGGGTGTTTTTTCAGAAATAGCAATGGAGCAGCAAAACGGTATGTTCGATTCGTCTGCAGCCTTTGAGGATGATGAAGCCTTTGAGCTGGAGGAGATGGAATCTTTGCCTGTGCCGCCTGTAGGTACAGACACTGTCCCAGTATCGGCGGCTTCGGTTTGTGCCGGTGAGACTGCTTTGGCTGATGCAGAGGAGGAACCTACGGATGAAGTAGCGCCTGCTGGGGAAGAGAAGTCTGCTGAGGAGGGGAATTCGGCACAACCGCCCGCCGCAGAAGATGAAGAAAAAAAGCGTGCGGAGCATGAGGCGGCTGAAGCCCAGCGCAAAGCGGAATTTGACGCCAAACAGCAGGCGAAGAAAGCCGCAGAGCAGGAGCAGATCGCCCGTCTGGAAGCGATGAGTGATGAAGAAGTAATCGCGGCCTCTACCCAGCGGGTAAGTACTGATGTGGAAAAACTGACGCGGCGCAATATGAAGGAGTGTGTGTCCGAGCATATTCAGATGCTCTGTATGGAAGATACGGCGTTTGCCCGTCTGACAATGCATCCGAAAAAGAACATGATTCGCTGTTTCCAGTACATCAACCGGAAAGCCTGGGATTATGTACAGGATGAACTAAAAGCAAGCGGAACCCGCCCTGGTCCCGGACAGCAGGCGTATGGCTGCGATGTGCCGGATGATCTGTGCTATCAGTGGGCGGAAGATTATTTCCGTGACCCTGATGCCAAGGAAGACCATGAGGATGAGGAAAAGTTTGTTCCCAAGCCGTATGCTGGGAAGTCCTCTGCAAAGAACAAACCCAAGAAGGCGGCAGAGAAGAAAAAGACGGAACCCAAGTCGGCACCCAAGCAGGAGGAAAAAAAGCCTTCTCAGGATGGGCAGATGTCGCTGCTGGATTTTGGTATGGCAAAGGCAGGCTGAACCGGCAAAGGAGGAAAAATGCAGAATGATTGCTTATAAGGGCTTTCGCCCCGGGCTGATATGCCGTGGCTATCAGTTTGTGATGGGGCTCAATACGACTGAAAAAGCAAATTGCAGGGAAAATGGATTTCACTGCGCGGAGGACCCGCTTGACTGCCTTAGTTATTATTCCAGCCTGGAGCATTCGGAATATTATATCGTCAACGCCGGCGGCGACATCGATGAAGATGAGCATGACTCCAAAATCGCCTGTACGGAGCTGACTGTGATTAAGCGGCTAACCAAAGAGGAGTTGTTTTTACATGGTTTGGCATACATGGTAGATCATCCGCGCAGGGTGTGGAGCTCCCATGTGGCAGCCAACCGGGCAATGGCGAACTGCGGTTATGCGGTGGTACGGGGCAAAGACCCCGTTGCTACCGGAAGACTGGGAGACATCCTTGCTTTTGCGAAGGAAGCTCCGGATTCGGAAAGTATCGTACAGGTTGCAGTGGGCCGGATTGACGGCGTTACATTACTGCCTGATGTGTGGTATGGCGTAGATTTGACAAAGAGGATGGTGAATTGAGATGAAAAAAAGAGCCCTGATGGCA
>ERZ809702.243-NODE-243-length-13374-cov-10.5286_pt1 | contig 13374 bp, 13 predicted proteins | sample MGYA00520455_ERZ809702 | MGnify/ENA primary metagenome ERZ809702 (study PRJEB31588, sample SAMN03398776) | human gut metagenome | study: EMG produced TPA metagenomics assembly of the PRJNA231909 data set (A prospective, longitudinal analysis of the...
GGATGGAAAACCGTGCCAAGTCCCCCATCGTATAAATGCCGTGGGCTTCCAGCCGCTTGACGGTGCCGGGACCGGTCATCCAGAAATCCGTCAGCGGTCTGTGGTTCCACAGCAGATACCGGTAGGACTGCTCGTCCAGCTCCGCAATGCGGACACCGTCCTTGTCTGCCGGGATGTGCTTTGCCACAATGTCCATCGCCAGCTTTGCAAGGTAGAGGTTGGTGCCGATGCCTGCCGTTGCGGTGATGCCGGTGTTGTACAGCACTTCCCGCACCATGGTCATGGCAAGCTCGTGGGCGCTCATGTGGTAATAGGGCAGATAGCCCGTCACATCGATGAAAACCTCATCAATGGAGTAGGGGTAGATATCCGCCGGGGACACATATTTGAGGTAGGTCTTGTAGATCTGGGTGGAAACGTCCAGATACCGCTGCATCCGGGGCGGCGCAACGATGTAGCTCAGCCCCAGTGCAGGGTCTGCGTTCAGGGCATTGGCATCGAAAGAGGTGCTGGCAAAGTGGTATTTTCCATCCTCTCCCCGGACTGCCTTTTTCTTCCGGATGGCAGTCTGCAGCCGCTGGGCGTTGACCTCTTTCACCCGCTGGACGGCTTCAAACAGCCGCGCTCTGCCGGGTATCTTGTAAGCTTTCAGGGAGGGCGACACCGAAAGGCAGATGGTTTTCTCGGTGCGGGAGACGTCCGCCACCACCAGATTCGTGGTCAGAGGGTCCAGCTGGCGGTCTACGCACTCCACCGAGGCATAGAAGCTTTTCAGGTCGATTGCCAGATAGGTGCGCTGCGCTGCCATGATTCAGCCCTCCTTTACGCAAAAACAACTATTTATTTTATTATAATAAATCTTTACGCTGTTTTCAAGATGGAGCGCTATTTTATCTGTGAGAAGGTTTCAGCAATCAATCAGACGAGACCGACCTCACATGGACATAACCCCCACCATCCTTATAGAGGGCAGGAAAACACCTCCATATGCTGTACTGCCCGTCCTCCCTCCTCTTTCCATCCAAAAAGGCAATACCAGATAATTAGCACCTCCCTTTTCCGTCCGTCAGCGAATCGTTTTCCAGGCATTTCAAGTTGCACAAAAGAAACTTGTGCAGTAAAGCAATATGCACAATACATTTTCTCATATCGAATACAGAAATGGCCATTTAGCAGCCAAATCATACAACTTTATGCAAGAAATAAGAAAATTTGTTGACTCACGATGGGCGAAAATGCTATCCTGTTGACAACAAGAGCACCATTGAGTGCTCCCCCACACGAAAAGGCAAAACAAAAAAGGAGAGTAAAATGATGAAGAAACGTATTGCGGCGTTGGCCACCGCCGGTGTCCTTGCTTTGTCGATGCTTACCGGCTGCGGGAGCAAACAGGAGAGCTGGAAGGTCACCTGCCCGTGGGCACCGTCTGGTGTCGCAGCAATGGTAAGTCAGAAGGCCGCAGCCATGTCCCCGGATTACTCGGATAAGAAAATCACTCTGGTGGCAGAGGCCATCAAGGGCGATGCTGCTACCGTCAACACCTGGGTAGCCAGCACCAAGGCAAACGACAAGGGCCTCGTTTTTGCTGGCGAAGGTCTGTTCGCCATTACCGAGACTCTGGATCCCTCCAAGCTGCAGTTCAGCTATGACGATTTCGAGTTCGTTGAGAACCTGTATTCTTCCGTTTTCGTTCTGTCCGCAGATTCTTCGCTGAACCTTAAGAATCTGAACGACCTGGAAGCCTATGTCAAGGCTGGCAACCCGGTGTCTGTGGCAGTCAACGGTGCTACCGGCTCTGAAGCTTTCCTGGCAGCGGCTCTGTTCGGTTCAATGGGTGCTGGCGACCAGCTCAAGTTGACTCCGTATCAGTCTGCAGCCGAGGCCGCACAGGCTGTGGCAAAGGGCGAAACGAATTTCGCAGTTTCTCACCAGTCCCAGATCCTCGAAACCTACCAGCAGGGCGGTGTCGATGTAGTCTGTGCATTCGACGACAAGTCTATCGAAAACGGCCCCTTCGCAGGTGTTGAAGGCGTTGGCTCCAAGGGCTATCCCTACTTCCGCAACCGCTGCTTCGTGATGGCGCGCAAGGGCACCGATGCCGCAAAGGTTGCAGAACTGAAGGAGCTGTACGACAAGATCCTTGCCGACCAGGAAATGGTCAAGTGGTTAAACGATACCATGCTGCTGGAAGTTGACACGATGAGTGAAGATGACGTCAAGGCTCATATTGAGAACGTCAAGAGTATCGTTGAGCAGTATAAGGACATCGTAGCCGGCTGATAAAAATCTCGTAGCGAAAAAGCTGAAGCAGGGGGAATGGGGTCATCCCTTTCCCCCTGCTTTTACACTTCAAAAAGGAGTTGAAACTGGTGAAAAATCTGATAGAACATACTGAGACAAAGCTGGATGAATGGGGTGCAAAGCTCGAGGTGAAGAATATCGAGTACCCCGTAGACCTGGTCTGCGGCATCCTGTTTCTTGTCATCGGCATTGTGCTGCTGCTCATCATGCCCCAGCAGGTACAAATCTCCGAAAAGGACGTTGTGAATGGTCGTGCCTTTCCGACGATGCTGGTCTGGCTCATGCTGGTCATGAGCGCCCTTCTGGTGGGTCGGGAGGCGTACAATATGGTGATGCACCGTCCCGTCAAAACGAAAACGCTGAATCTCTTGGTGGAAGCAAAAGCTCTGGTCATCGTCTTCATTCTGGTGATCACCTATCTGCTGGCAGAGATCACGGCCCTGTTCGTGGTGGGTGCCGTGTTCTGTGCACTGGCTTTTCTGCTGTTTTTCCGCTGCAAGAAGCCCCTCTACTACGCCATCACGGTCTCGATGGCCGTACTGATCTGGGTCGTGTTCCGCTTTGTGCTGAATGTTAGTTTCTGAGGAGGCAGAATATGGGTTTGTTTGATTTTATCGGCCCGGCCTCCGGGCTGCTCTTCACCCTGGAAAATATCATCTGGATCAACCTTGGCGTCTTTATCGGCTGCGTGTTCGCAGCCATCCCGGGTCTGAGCGTTATCCTCTGCATCATCCTGTTCCTGCCCGTCACCTACACCATGAGGGCGATCCCCGGCATGATGTTCCTTCTGGGCATCTACTGTGCGGGTGGATACGGCGGCTCGGTGTCGGCTATCCTTATCAACACGCCTGGCACGCCCCACGCGGCAGCTACCATGCTGGACGGTAATCCGCTGTCCAAGATGGGCCGCACGAAAGCGGCGCTGAAGATCGCGCTCTACGCCTCCACCTTCGGCGGCATCTTTTCCGCGCTGGTGCTGCTCTTTCTCGGACCCCAGGTCGCCAAAATCTCGGCGCAGCTTGGTACAGCCGAGTACTTCATGGTCTGTCTGTTCGGCATGACCATCATCGCAGGCGTTTCGGGCAAAAGTCTCGTCAAGGGCATCATCGCCGCTTGCCTCGGCCTGCTCATCTCCTGCGTGGGCGCAGACCCCATGACCAGCTACGACCGCTTCACCTTCGGCGTCCACCGCCTGTATCTGGGTCTTGACCTTGCTGTCACCCTCATTGGTCTGTTTGCATTGGTGGAGATCATCGGCAAGGCTGAATTGAAGCGAAATGAGCTGAACCTTCATGCCGGAAAAATCGGCAATGACGACGGTAAGATCACAAAAGATGAGTATAAGCGGATGCTTCGCCCGGTGCTGATTGGTTCCATCATCGGCTCCTGCGTTGGCATCGTACCCGGCACAGGCGCATCGGAAGCTTCGTGGTTCTCCTACAACACAGCAAAGAACTTATCCAAGCATCCGGAGGAGTTCGGTCATGGTTCTGTGGAAGGCGTGGCGGCTGCCGAATCCGCCAACAACGCCGTCTGCGGTGCGACCCTGATCCCCCTGCTGACGCTGGGCATCCCCGGTGACGGCTGCGTGGCCATCATGCTGTCTGCTCTGATGATCAACGGCCTGAACCCCGGTCTCTCGCTCTTTACCACCGATGGCCCGATCATGTATGCTATCATGCTGGGTCTCATCCTCGTGAACATCTTTATGTTCCTGCAGGGCAAGTACCTGACCCGCCTGTTTGCAAAGGTCGTTTCTATCCCGCAGCAGATTCTGACCCCCATCATCGTTATCTTCTGTTTTGCCGGTGCTTACTCGGTAAACAGCAGCTATTTTGACCTGAGCGTGGCACTGGTATTTGGCATAATGGCATGGTTCATGCGCAAACTGGAACTGCCCGCTGTCCCTGTGCTGCTGGGCATGGTGCTGGGCAACATGACGGAAACCAACTTCCGCCGCGCTCTGCTCATCTCGGATGGAAGCCCCAGAATTTTCGTGAGCAGCCTGTTCTGCTGGATCTTCATTGCTCTGATCGCAGTAGTCATTCTCGGCATTCTTCGTAGCAAGATGAAGGAAGCAAAAGCTGCCAAGCCGGAACAGTAAAAGGAGGTAAAACCATGGCGTATAATATTATTTTCTATTTCAGTGACCAGCAGCGCTGGGACACCTGCGGCTGCTTTGGTCAACCTTTGAATATTACACCCAATCTGGACCAACTGGCAGCGGAAGGCGTGAAGTTTGACAATGCCTTTTCTCCTCAGCCAGTGTGTGGTCCCTGCCGTGCCCTGTTCCAGACTGGCAAATACCCCACCGAGACCGGCTGCTTCCGCAACAATCTGATGCTGCCCTCCAACGTCAGGACTCTGGGCGAGTACATGGAAAAGGATGCCGGCTACGAGACTGCCTACATCGGCAAGTGGCATTTGGCCTCGGACGGCGAACTGGAAAAGAAACCGACCATCGACCACACGATCACTGCTGTTCCTCTGGAACTGCGTGGCGGCTACACCGGCTACTGGCGCGCTTCGGACGTGCTGGAGTTCACCTCTCACGGCTACGACGGCTATGTGTTCGACGAGAACAACAACCGTATCGACTTCAAAGGCTACCGCGCCGACTGCATCAACCAGTTTGCACTGGACTACCTCGACCAGTACACCGGCGAGAAGCCTTTCTTTATGACTGTATCTCAGATCGAGCCGCACCACCAGAACGACCACAACCACTACGAAGGTCCCATCGGTTCCCGGCAGCGATTTGCAAATTTTGTTCTGCCGGAGGACCTGAAGGCTCTGGGCGGCAATGCAGCGGAAGAATACCCGGATTATCTGGGTCAGTGTGCCAGTCTCGACGAGAACCTCGGCAGGCTGGTGGCGAAGCTGAAGGAAAAAGGCTTATATGACAATACGGTCATCCTCTACGCCTCCGATCATGGTTCTCATTTCAAGACCCGCAACCGTGATGCGCACCTGAATGGCTATGATGATTACAAGCGCTCCTGCCACGACGGCTGCCTGCACGTTCCGCTGGTCATTTGCGGCGGTCCGTTCTCGGGCGGCAAGGAGATCACCGACCTGGTCAGTACGGAAAGCATTCCCAAAACTCTGCTGGCTCTGGCGGGCGTGGATGTCGGTGACAAGATGATCGGTGAAAATCTGCTTGACGTTGTGGAAAAGAAAAACCATAATAGAGTCAATGAGGTCTACGCACAGATTTCGGAAAGCCGCTGCGGACGCTGCATCCGCACGGAAAATTATATGTATTCGGTCTATGCCCCCGGCATCAACGGCGGCGAGGCTGCGGCATCCGATGTTTATGCAGACGACTTCCTTTACGATATGCAGAAGGACCCGTGGCAGCTGAACAACGTTGTCACTGACCCTGCATACGCCAACGTCAAGGCGGAGCTTCGTGAGCGCTTGCTGAACTGGATTCAGCACGCCGAAGGTACCCGCCCCACCATCACCGACTAAAAAGGAGCGTTTGCCCATGCTCTCGGCTGTCGAGAAAAAATCCGATCAAGTATATCGCTGGCTTCTGGCTTATATTGACGAAAACAAATTTTCCGGGAACCAGCGTCTGCCTTCAGAAAATGCTCTCTGCCGGAAGCTGGGTGTCAGCCGAGAAACGATACGAGTTGCCATTGACCGATTGGTGAATGAAGGAATCGTGTACAAAGTCAAAGGGAGCGGCACCTATTTCCACCGGGAAAAGGTGATGACGCGCGATTTGAACACCGAGGAAGCACTTTATAAGATCGGCCTTGTTTTGCAAGGTCAGGATACGAGTGCAAATTCGGGGCTGATTGAGGGTGTGCGTAGCGTTCTGACACAGGAACGGGTGGATCTGCACGTATTTCTGACTGATAACAAGTTCTGCAACGAACGCCGCTGTCTGGAAACAGTGGTGCATCAGAATTTTCATGGCTTTATCGTGGACGGTGTTAAGTCGAGTATCCTCAGCCCGAATCTTGACTGCTACAAGGAACTTTATCGGCGCAAGATTCCGGTGATATTCTACAACAATTTTTATCGGAATCTGCGCTGTCCGCGTGTGACCATCAATGATATTGAATGTGCGCATCAGTTGATAGGGCGCCTGATCGATGCCGGACACAGCAATATCGCCGGGATATTCGTGTATGATAACTATCAGAGTGTCGAAAAGTTTCAGGGCATGGCGGAGGCGATGCGAAGTCGCGGTTTGGAACTGAACGATGATTACATCAAGTGGTGTATTTCGGACGAAGCCCACAACGAAAGCTATGTCCGCTCCATTGAAAGATTTCTGAAGAGCATCCCTAAATGCACCGCTATCGTCTGCTGCAACTACATCATCTATCGGCTGGTGATGAAGACTTTACAAAAAATGGGTAAGACCGTGCCCGAAGATTACTCGCTGGTCTGTTTTGATTATTCCGAAGAAACTTATCGGCAGGAGGATGTTACCTGCTCCGTGGAGCAGGGCTTCGAAATGGGGCGTCAGCTCGCACTGCGGCTTATGGAGATGATCTCCACCGGCGAATGCGACGACCGGAACTACACCTATGTCATGAAGCCCATTCTCTACGATGGTCATTCCATCCGGAAGATCACAAAGGCAAAATAAAAGTTCTCCCGGAGGCAGTCCTGCTCTCCGGGAGAATCTCTTTATCGGTTTTGTTGTGCCAGAAAGCGTGCAGCAGTCTGCAGGCGAGGAAGCGCATAGGAGAAGAACTGCTTATATGCCGTGCAAAAGCGGTTACTTCCAGCGGCATCCCAGTCGCGTTTGCATCCGCCCCGGCAGAGCGGCTGATACGCACAGGCTGCACATTCCGCCGGGCGTTTTCGCCCCTGTTCCAGAAACATCCGGCTTACGGGCGAGTCCAGTGCATCTTCGACGGTACAGTGGCTCAGATCTCCCAGCTTCCACTCATCCAGAACATAAAAGTCACAGGGATAAAGGCTTCCATCGCCTTCCACGGTGAGATAATGTCCACAGGAGCCTGAGGAAGCGCAGGATGTAGGCGGCATTCCCAGCAGGATACGCAGGTAGTCTTCAAAATTGCGGACGCTGACATAATTGCCCCGTTGCAGCTGATCGTACCAGGCATCAAAGACGCCGCACAGAAAACGACCATAATGTTCCGGCGTCAGAGAATATGCCTGCCCGCCAATCGTGTCAAGCGGGTCAAGGCAGGGAATGAACTGCAGATCGTGGCGTCCCAACTCGCAGAGGCTCTTGAAGGCTCGCTGCGGCTTTCTTGCCAACTGTCCGGTCACAACACAGAGCAGGTTCGTTTCGACTTCATAGGCATCCAGCAATGCAATCGTGCTCGTCACCTTGTCCCATGTTCCCTGCCCAGCGGCGTCCATCCGGTACAGATCATGGTTCTCCCGCGTGCCGTCCAGAGAGACTCCCACGAGAAAAGAGTTCGTTTTGAAAAAAGAAGCCCATTCTTCGTCCAGACAGATCCCATTGGTCTGGATACTGTGGAACACGGAGATCTTGCGTTGCATGGAGCGTTCCGTTTCCAGAAAGAACCGAAAAAAATCAAGTCCGGCAAGGGTCGGTTCGCCGCCCTGAAACAGAAAATGGACGCTGCCGCCATCTTCTGTGGCGGCAAAGGCTTTTTCGATCAGTTCTTTTGCCATTTCGTGTGAAAGCAGTCCCATATTCTTGCACGCCCGGCTGTTGGAAACATCATCGTAAAAGCAGTACCGACAGCGCAGATTGCACAGGCTGGACGCCGGCTTGACGAGAAATGTATTGTGTTTCATAGAGACTCCCCTCGTATTTTGCATTTCTTAAAACAAGGATACCGGAAAACACGATTTTTCGCAAGCATTAACAGGTAAAAGCTGTTCGAACTTGTAAGGATAATAAAGATAGCTGTCCAAAAATTAAAAAGGAGAAGAAAACTTGTATGGTTAAAAACAAAACATCCTCTGCACGGTCATCACGGCTTTGGAAGCTGTTTTTAAGTACATTGTACATCAGCAGCTTTACCTTTGGCGGCGGTTTTGTCATCGTGACCTTTATGAAGAAAAAATTTGTGGATGAGCTGCATTGGATCGACGAGCAGGAAATGCTGGACATGACCGCTTTGGCTCAGTCCTCGCCGGGTGCCATCGCAGTAAACGCTGCGATTTTGGTAGGCTGGCAGGTAGAAGGGCTTGTGGGAATGAGCGTGGCAGTGTTGGGAACGATCATTCCCCCTATGATCATTCTTTCTGTCATTTCTGTGTTCTACAACGCCTTTGCCGCCAATCATTACATCGCTTTGCTGCTCAAGGGAATGCAAGCCGGCGTAGCGGCGGTCATTCTGGATGTGGTATTCGACCTCGGCGGCAAGGTGCTGAAGACCCGCTCGTGGGTGTATATTGCCCTGATGGCCGCAGCGTTTGTCGCCAATACAGTGTTTGATGTCAATGTGGTGGTGGTCATCCTCGCTGCAGCAGCCTTCGGTGTAGTACGGACATTGAACCAGTGGAAAAAAAGAGGTGCAAAATGATCTACTTACAGCTTTTTCTCAGCTTTTTGCAGGTAGGAATGTTCAGTGTAGGCGGCGGTTATGCTGCCATGCCCCTAATACAAAGTCAGGTGGTGGAACAGCACGGCTGGCTGACCATGCAGGAATTCACCGATCTCATCACGATAGCAGAAATGACCCCCGGTCCCATTGCGGTCAACTCAGCAACTTTTGTAGGTCTGCGTATTGCACAGGCTCCCGGAGCCATTATCGCAACTCTGGGCTGTATCACACCCGCCCTGTTCTTTGTTTCACTGCTGTCATACATCTACCGCAAATACAAGGATATTTCTCTGCTGCAAAGCGTTCTTGCCTGCCTGCGCCCGGTCATTGTAGCACTGATTTTTGGGGCAGGGCTTTCCATCCTGTCTATGGTGGTATTCGGAGGTAATGCAAAAGCATTTAGGAATGTAGATTGGATCGGTGTCAGCAGTTTTGCAGTTGCGTTCTTTGCGTTGCGCAAGCTCAGGTGGAACCCCATCCTGACCATGTGCTTGTGTGGTGTGGCGGGGCTTGGACTTCATGTTCTGTTCGGAGTATAACAATTGACGCCCGAAAGGACGCATTGTCGTGGAAAACAGTACATCTGTCTATACGAACGCCTGTTTTGCGTTGCAAAATGCTTGTTGGGGATTGTAGTTGGTTCATGACGGTTCCAGCTTACAGCAAAAAATGAGATAGCCCCCCTTTCGGGGAAGTCTATCTCATTTTTTGTTGGGGCTATTTTGCAACAGCCCCTCCCCTTTTTATAACAACTCCGCCTTACAGTTTGGGAGAAACGCTCAGCGCTTCAGTTCCAGCAGCGCATCGCCCTGCTTTACGGTGCCGCTGGCTTTGGCCGCGACAGCGGCATAGTCATCCGTATTGCAGACAATGAGCGGCGTGGTCACGGGATAGCCTTCGGCTTTAATGGCCTCCAGTTCAAAGCGGATCAACGGCTGGCCTTTCTTCACCTTGTCACCCTCGTTGACGAGGTAGGTAAAGTGCTTGCCACCCAGCTTGACCGTATCGATGCCGATGTGCATCAGCAGTTCGGCACCGTCAGCCGTGGTCATGCCCACGGCATGGTGGGTCTCAAAGGTGGAGGAGATCTCACCGTCAGCAGGTGCCACCAGTTCACCATCGGTGGGCTCAATGGCAATGCCGTCCCCCAGTACACCGCTGGCAAAGGCTTCATCCTTCACATCGGCCAGCGGGACGACGGTGCCGTTCAGGCAGGCAGACAGCACGGTATCCTTTGCTGCGGAGGCCGCCGGGGCGGGTGTTGCGGTCGCCGCCGGGGTCTTGGGTGCATTTTCCAGATAATCTTCCAGCTTTGCCTTGATGACGGCCACCTTGGGGCCGTACACCACCTGCACACCGTTGCCCTTGCAGATCACGCCGGAGGCACCGGAGGCCTTGAGCACATCCTGCCGGACCAGCGCCGCGTCCTTGACGGTGCAGCGCAGGCGGGTGGCACAGCAGTCCACGTCGGACAGATTAGCGGTGCCGCCCAGACCTTCTACGATCAGGGCGCTGACCGGGTCATCCCCTGCGGGGGCGGTGCTGTCGGAAGCGGCGCTGCGGGCGTTCACGTCCGCACGGGTGTACAGCTTGACTTCCTCGGCATCATCGCGGCCCGGGGTCTTGTAGTCAAACTTGGAGATCATAAAGCGGAAAATGATATAGTACAGTACAAAGTACACCGCACCGACCACGACCACCCACACCCAGTGGGTCTTGGCGTTGCCCTGCATCACACCGAACAGCACCAGGTCGATGAGACCGCCGGAGAAGGTCATGCCCACGCCCACATTCAGAATGTGCATCAGCATGAAGGACAGACCGGCCAGCACGCAGTGCACCGCGTACATGGGCAGTGCCACAAAGATAAAGGTAAATTCCAGCGGCTCGGTGATGCCGGTGAGGAAAGCCGTCAACGCAGCAGACAGCAGCAGGCCGCCTGCCGCCTTTTTCTTTTCCGGCTTGGCGCACTGGTACATCGCCAGCGCCGCGCCGGGCAGACCGAACATCATAAAGGGGAACTTACCGGCCATGAAACGGGTAGCGCTGACCGAGAACACCGTGGTGGACTTGGAAGCCAGCTCGGCAAAGAAGATGTTCTGTGCGCCGGTCACGGTGACGCCATCGATGATGGCGGTGCCGCCCACAGCGGTCTGCCAGAACGGCATATAGAACACATGATGCAGTCCAAAGGGGATCAGCGCACGCTCCAGCAGGCCGTAAATAAAGGTGCCTGCGTAGCCGGAAGCCAGCACCAGTGCGCCCAGCGCGGCAATACCGCTCTGCACCACCGGCCAGATATAGAACATGGCAATGCCGACCACCAGATACACGATAGAGCTGACGATGGGTACGAAGCGGGTGCCGCCGAAGAAGGCCAGCACCTGCGGCAGCTCGATCTTATAGAACTTGTTGTGCAGCGCCGCCACGCCCAGACCGACCACGATGCCGCCGAACACACCCATTTGCAGGGTCGTGATGCCCAGCATGGTGGTGGTGGAATTGGCGGGCATTGCTTCTACGCCGCCTGCCGCATTGATCATGGCCTGAATGGCTGTATTCATAATGATATAGGCCACTGCGCCGGACAGGGCGGCCACCTCTTTTTCCTTGCGGGCCATGCCGATGGCCACGCCCATGGCGAACAGCAGGGCCAGATTGTTGAACACGGCGCTGCCGGTCTGGCTCATCACGTCCAGAATGGTGTAGATCAGGGTACCGGGGTGGATGACGCTGTTCAGGCCATAGGCCGCCAGCATGGTTTCGTTGGTGAACGAGCTGCCGATACCCAGCAGCAGGCCCGCTACAGGCAGCAGTGCAATGGGCAGCATAAAGCTGCGTCCCACGCGCTGCAGCACGCCAAAGATCTTGTCTTTCATCTTCAATTCTCCTTTTTCCAAATTCGTATCCAGCAAATATATCCACACGCAGGCGCGGCCTGCGGAGAATCAGAGGTACGGCGGTGCGGCAGGCGGGCGGCTTACTTTCCCATCCGGATGCGCTTCAGGTGAATGGTAAGGAACACCCGTTCCTCGTCCGAAAGCTCCTTGTGCCAGATGTTGCGGACATACTCCGCAATGCAGCAGGCGCATTTGTAGTGTTCGCTGCAATTACGGGCGATCAGGGCGCGGAACACTTCGTCGTGGGTATCGTTTTCCTGCTCCTGTTTTCCTTGAAATACGCGCTGCGCAAAAAAGCGCAAATGCGCTGTAAAGCGGCTGAAATCCAGTGCATCCCGGTCAAAACGGCAGTTGTAAAAGTATTCCACTCCCTGCACGCAGCCATCCACAAAGCGGGTGACATCGTTCACCACGCTCATGGTGGTGTTGAGCTCTGCGTTGACGATGTGCAGCGCAATGAAGCCGCCCTCGTCGTCCGAAAGGTCTGCACGGCAGGGCTGGTCATGCGGTAGCTGCGCTCCACGGTTTCGCCCTCGATTTTATAGCCCGGCTTAACGCCAGAGCCCAGACCGCGCCCGGTGACGATCCGCTCACAGCCCGTGGGGTCTACCACGCGCAAAATGTTGTCGATCGGTTTTTTGACGGTATATTGCATTGTTTCTCCGCCTCAGGTTGAAAAAAAAAAGCAATAAAAAAGACCATCCTCGACACAGCAAACATCCCGAAGGCTGAAACACACTTTCGGCTTATGCTATGCAGAGTTGGTCTAGCCCGCCAAACGGTAACAATCCAACGACGCTGCTCACGTACAATTTTCTTTTTGTAAGGCACAAACAAATCAAGCACTCGAAGAACAATTTATTTTATTTTAAATTACAATACCATATTCTTTGTGGAGTGTCAAGAAGGAAACGGGCTTCTTTTTCACTTTGTTAACTTTGTCCAAACTCAGGTGATTTTCTACAGCAGATTGACAAGTAAGAATCTTCCTTTTTTGCTTTAACTGTTGGTGGATTTCATAAATACGCTCCGTTTGTTTTCATCAAACGAAAGCCCTATACTAGGTGCAACGGCATGCGAGACCTTTGGTCGTCTGGATGTGGTCATTGCCAACGCCGGTGTCATCAACTTTGGCTATACCTGGGAGCTGACCGATGCACAGGTAGAAAAGTTCATCAACGACCTGACCGGCAAGGACTTCAAGAACTGGCAGGAAATGGATGAGGTGGTGTGGGCAGTTGCGACACGCTTGCCCAACTCTTCCCAGCCTTCCTCGGTTTTTGGGTAATGCACCCCCACTTCCATGGGGTCACTCTTTCGCATGGCTCACTCACCTCCGGTCACATCGCTATCACCTCATTCTTACGGGTCACGGGTTGTCCGCTATTCGCCGCGGTTCCCGGCGAGAACGTTCAACGCCAGGCTGACCAGCAACGCCATATCGATGCGAAGCATCTCGGTCTTGGCAGCGCAGCCCATAAAACGTTCCATGCGGGATTTATCGATTGTAAAAATCTGTTCCAGAAGAATCATGGACGGTTCTTCAAAAGGCCGCAACGGTTCAGTATGCCAAAACCCGCCCAGTCTTTGAGCGGCATAAGGTGACGAAGTACAGCCGGAAATTCCTTGCGGAGCATGAGGCCGACCTTGAACTGTAC
>ERZ809702.249-NODE-249-length-13135-cov-6.11002_pt1 | contig 13135 bp, 9 predicted proteins | sample MGYA00520455_ERZ809702 | MGnify/ENA primary metagenome ERZ809702 (study PRJEB31588, sample SAMN03398776) | human gut metagenome | study: EMG produced TPA metagenomics assembly of the PRJNA231909 data set (A prospective, longitudinal analysis of the...
ATAATATGTCGCAGATAAGCTTGTCATATGCATCCTCCCGTAACCGTTTCTCAATGATCTGTGACACCTCCTCATAGGTAAAATAATCCCCATGATAGCGTCCGAACAGATCTCTGTTCTGTTCGTAAAAATCCCGTTTCTCCTGCTCCGTGAAATCCGGGCAGAAGCCACCTTCCCGGACCTTCTCACACGGCTGCACAAAATCCAGCTTCAGGCGGGTCAGCTCATATTGCAGATACGCCGGTGCGGAAAAATAATGCGGTCCGTAGAACCGCTGTCCTTCCTGTTCCATTCTCCGCAGCTCTTCATTGTGCTTCTGTCGTCGGGTCTCCAGACCCTCCATGGTGGGATCCTCGATCAGGCCCATTCTATGCGCCAAAAGGAAGGCTCCCTGAGCCTTCCTGATATGCGCCTGTGTCATAGTTTCCTGTTTTGGCATTTTCTGTTGCATTATTTCACTGCTCCCGTAATTCCATTTGCAAAGCTCTTCTGTAAACACAGGAAGATGATCGCTGTAGGAAGTGTACAGATCAATACTCCCAGCATCAGCATACCATAATCCACACTGTATCCACTCTTCAGATTGGCTACTAACATCGGCATGGTGATCGCCTTGCTGTCCTGTAAAATGATCGTCGGCCACAGATAATTATTCCACGCATTCATAAATGTAACCGTCATCGCCGCTCCATAGGTAGATTTCATCACCGGGATGAACATCCGGAAGAAAATCTGTATTTCGCTCAGACCTTCCAGTCTGGCAGCCTCGATAATATCATGAGGGAAAGAACGTGCCGCCTGTCTGAAAAGCATGATCATAAACGGAGTCGAGATGGATGGCAGTGCCAGTGCGATCCAGGTATTTACCAGCTTCCAGGAGGTAAACATCTTGAACAGGGGGATCATGATCGCTACGAACGGAAGCATCATTGCCAGCAGCAGAATACTCATCAGAATGTCCTTGCCCTTATCATGATAGATCTCAAATCCATAACCGGCAATGGAACAGATCAGCAGTGTCACAACCGTGATCACGATCGCATTGCGGAAGGAATTAAACATTGCAAGTCCGAGATTCTGCATGTCAACCAGGGTCTTGAAATTCTCGATCAGATAGGTACCAGGAATCAGACGCCCTCTTACCACATCAATACTCTGGTTGGTCGCACCGCACAGCATATAATACAGTGGAAATGCCGACAGAAAACTTGCTATCACTAAGATCGTGTAGGAAATGATTTGTTTGAATTTAGTCACGTTTGTCACCCACCTTCATCTGAATTGCAGACAGAACCGCTACCATCACAAGTATGCATACAGACAACGCTGCCGCATAATTAAATTTCGGTGTCTCCACAAAGGAGATATTGTAGATGTAATGCGCCAATGTCATTGTAGATTTTCCGGGACCGCCTGCTGTCAGGTTCATAGACTCATCGAACAGCTGCAGTGTTCCCGAAGTAGACATGATCGCCGTCATCAGAATGGTCGGCTTTAACAACGGTATCGTGATCTTCATAAACTGCTGGAACGGTGTCGCTCCGTCAATGTAGCTTGCTTCATATACAGAATAATCGATATTCTGCAATCCTGCCAGATAGAATACCATATTATATCCGGTCCATCTCCAGATCAGTGCGATCACGATGACCCAGCGCGCCGGCCATGTACTCTGGAACCAGTCCACAGAAGACAGTCCGATGGCCATCAGCACTCTGTTGACCACTCCATCCGGAGCAAACAATGACTTAAATATCATGGAATAAGATACCAGTGACGTTGCACACGGAAGAAAGATCAAAGTGCGGAAAATACCTTTCCCTTTTATCTTAGGATTATTCAGCAGCTGCGCCAGCATCAGTGCGAGCACAAGCATGATCGGTACCTGAATCACAAAATAAAAGAAGGTATTGAACAAGCATTGCTGGAAGGTTTTATCCTTGAAGATCCTGGCATAATTCGCTGCACCATTAAAGACTCCTCCTGTCTTCCGGAAAGAAAGAAGGATTGCCTGTGACATCGGATAGAAACAAAATACAAATATTAAAATCGATGCCGGAAGCAGGAATGCCCATCCGGTCAGATTATGCTTTTTTTCCAAACTTAATTTTGCTTTCTTCTTTTCCATGTTTCTCTCCTACAACAGTACCGGGAACGCGCTGCTGCACCCCCGGTACTATCCAGTTTCCATACTCTGGTGATTATTCGGCGATATTAAACTCTACGGTATCCTGAGCGTTTTTGATCTCTGTATCGATATCAGCGTTCTTCTGTACAACGTTGGTAATCGCATCTGTCAGTGCACTTCTGATATCAGAGTAGTATGCACCGTAGTCAATTCCGGGAACACGTCCAGCGAACTCTACGATATCCTTGTACACTGCCTGACCACCGTAGAACTCATTGCCCTCATTATAGGTCTCAGACTGTGCTGCGGGCAGGTAACTTGCGATTGCTCCTGCATTTACCAGCAGATCATCGTATAAATCTACATCAGCACCAAAGGTAGCGTTCAGGAAATCAAATGCCAGATCGGTATTTTTGCAGTTAGAAGATACTGCCCAGCTTGCACCACCGCAGTTAGCGTAGTTGGTTGCGCCTTCTACATCATCTAACTTAGGCATATTCACGATTGCCCATTTACCTGCCTGATCCTCTGCTGCCTGAATGGAGGACATGATCCAGCAGCCCTGGATAACGCCTGCTGCAGTACCCTTGTTCATGGAAGCGATATACTGATCCCAGTCGGTATAATCTGCCATGATTCCTTCATCGATCAGCTGCTTATAGGTCTCGATTGCTTTCTTCAGTGCTGCGTTGTCAACCAGTGTCACCTCTCCATCCACCATGGGAGAAGCGCCTGCAGACTGTAACATCTCGATCACAATCTCAGAACCGCCGGAGCAGGTCAGCATGGGAACATCATTCGCAGCCATTACCTTCTTGGACAGCTCCATGAACTCAGACCATGTGGTATCCTTGAAATCTTCTACCTTAAGGCCTGCTGCTTCTACCATATCGGAACGGATCGCCATGATGGTAGCACCATTATCAAAAGGAATACCATAATGTGTTCCATCTACAGTGGAGTCAGCCAGCTTACCCATAGAGAACTGGGAGAAATCAATTCCGCAGTCATCCAGTGCTGTGAAGATTCCGGGATAATTGGTTGCATTTTTGTGGAAGGAATAATCCTGCATCAGGAAGATATCAGGTAAAGTGCTGTAATCACCGGCTTCAGCTGCTGTGATCAGAGCAGTCTCGATATCGCTATATACCTTCTCCTGAATGTCTAACTTGAAGTTGGGATGATCCACCTGATATGCCTTCTCTGCCTGCTTCATTGCATAGACATTGAAGTTAGGATCCCAGCACCATACGGTCAGTGTCTCGTCTTCTGCGGAAGCAGTCGTTTCTGCTGCTGCCTCTGTTTCCTTGGATGCCTCGCTGGGTGCTGCGCTCTGCGCATCATTTCCGGCAGGCTTGCTGCCACATCCGGTCAGCATGGACATAGCCATTGCCGCTACTAAGAGCACGCTTAATACTTTCTTTTTCATCTTAAATAACCTCCTTATACTTGTAAAGTACTACCTTATAAAATATGAAACGCTTTTTGCTTTCCATAAGTTACCTGTCTTCCATATCGTCCACCCAACGCATTTCGCCGGGCTTCAGATCCAGCACATACGCACATTTTCCTTTGATATACAGCTCTGTGTGCTGTGCCTGTGCAGAGTTGTTGATCACTGCGATCTTGCCGGTCTTCTGGAATACCGTTACTTCGGTATCCACATTCGTTACATAGTAACGTTTCATCTCCTGCTCCATGCCGGCTGCATAATAAATTGCCCGAAGCAGAAGTCTGCAGTTCTGGGGAGAATACGGAAGACCTGCAAAATATACGCTGTGTCCTCTGCCATATTCATTGACTACCAGCTGGCTGTATTCCCCATCCATCGCAAGGATCTGATAATGTCCGCCCTGCGCATAGACGCGGCTGGTGCCCTCGCCGAAATCCAAGGCTCCTTCAATATCCTCTAAGATAAAGTGATCGTCATTTTTCTCATTATATTTGTCCGTACTGAGAGAGAAGCACATCTCGCGGTCTACACCGAGCACATCGGACAATTGGAAATATCTTCCCTGATACTGATAAGCGGTAGGCTCACCCACACCGATGAAGCCACCTCCCTGATCCACAAAGCGTCTGATATTGGTCAGGACCTTTTCGTCGATCCAGTTCTCCGCGCCGCTGAATGCTGTGTACGCATCCCCGACATTAATGATGACCTTGATTTCCTCAGGGATGCCGTTCCTGACATCATCAAAGGAAATGAACTCGACCTCAAAAGGCATTCCGCTTAAGCATTCCAGTACTCCCTCTGCGGAATAAGTTTCCCTGTGCCAGATCGCATGATGTACCTGATTGGACATCCACCTTCTCTGACTGCCCCAGCAGTTCAGGATCGCCACCTTGAAAGGTGCCACATAGGAAGCTGTCCCCTGCATATTTTCATGGATCTCCCGAAACTGCGTTACTACATTTTGTATTTCCTCAATGAAACCGGGCCAATTACTTGCCAGCTTCAGATAGCCGCCATATCCAATCCTGTCCAGGGGAGACCTGAGTAATGCACGCCTTGCTTTTCTCCAGTTATCCCTTGCCTCTCCGATCGGGTCACCACCCTCGCAGAACACATCCGGGAAAAAGTAAGGTAACAGCCGTCCTTCGGTATAATCCACTCCCTTGATATCAGAGATCATGCGGAGTGTCACACCGCTTCCGACAGAGCCTACCACTGCATCCAGTCCGATGCCTGCGAAATATTTACCGTAGGGCTCTGTTCCGATCCAATGATCTCCGAGGAACATCATAGCTTCCTTGCCATAAGAATGTACAATGTCTACCAGCTCCTTCGCCAGCGCACATACCTCGATCTGCTGGAACTCTATGAAATCCAGGAACTGTTTGCTGGGAACGCGGAACATGCTGTTGTGATATCCCTGATCCACAATGTACTCCGGGCGGAATTTGTAACCTGCCCATTTTTCAAACTGTTCCAGGATATAGGGGCTCACACTTGCGCTGTATCCAAACCACTCTACAAATTTTTCTCGCTTCTTGTCATCGAAGGTCAGTGTAAACTGATGGAAAAAGGTAGTGAAGCGGACCACATCGATATGAGGATTGTCTTCACACCATTTTCTCAGCTTGTCTTTGACATACTGTTTGGTCTTGGGCTGTCTCACATCGTAAGTGAGCTGATGCGGTGTATCCTTCCAGTCATTCGTGATGAAATTGTACATGTGTACCGGATCCCAGATCAAAAATGCCAGAAAGCTTACCGTATACTCATGATAGGGGATCGTACGGATCTCCACTTCACCGGATGCCTCATCAAATTCCCATGCATCCGCCGGCACTACCTCACCGGTCGTTCTGTCGATCACTTCCCACCAACGCTTCGGATCGTCCAGCGTATTGACCTTAAGCTGCTCCGTATGGAAGCCTTCCATCAGTCGGATGCGGAGTGTTTCCCCTCTGGCGGTGATGCGGTTGCTGATCAGGTATTCCTGCTGGATCTCCTCCGGATGCTTCATTGCCCACGCATTATCCTTTCGCGTGGTATAATAAGTTGCATATTTCTTCACCGGCTCTGACAAAAGTGCTTCCGGCATTTCGGTTCCGTCACAGTCTCTCAAAGCATCTGCGCCCAAAAGATTTTTTAACCGTATTGTTTCGTCAATGATGTCTGCATCGGTCGGCAGCGTCAGTCTTCCTGTCATCGCATGTTTTCCTCCCCATCGCTTTTGTACTATCTTGCAGCTGATGATTAAAGTATATCGGCTTCCGTACCTGATATCAATTTCTTTGTTGCTTGTTTTATTATGTTTATTGCTATTTTGTTACTAAAATAGTGGATTTTTTGAAATGATTATGTATAATATGCTTATCCCAATCATACAGATTTTTATTTTTTCGTCTTTTTTACGAATGTTTTTGTAAAATATTGTTCTTTTTATATATTCATTATAAAAAATACTGTGAATTTGAAAAAGTGCACAATAAAATAAGATAAAGAAGGTATCTATTTATGAGTAATGAATTTATCAATATCGGATCGGCAAACAGTTCCCCGGAACATTTTCAGCTTCGTTATATCTCCATCTCCAAATACGAAGGTGACTGGCAGTCCCTTCCGCATACCCACCACTTTTCAGAACTGTTCTATGTCCTGCGGGGTGAGGGAGCCTTCTATATAGAGAACGAAAAGGTGCCTGTGAAGACGGATGATCTGGTCATCATCAATCCCTATGTAGAGCACACGGAAAAAACACTTCCCAACGATCCCATGGAATATATCGTATTCGGTGTGGACGGACTTGCATTTTCTTTTTCCGGTGCAGGGCAGGACAATCCGAAGGGATACAGCTTCTATAGCTACGGCTCTGACAAAAAACAGTTCATCAACTTTGCCCAGCTGATGATGCAGGAATTCCGCGACAAGCTTCCCGGCTTTGAACAGGTGTGCCACGGACTGCTCCAAGTGCTTCTGGTATATATTTCCCGGAAGCAGAATCTGTCCGTCATCTCTGACTCCTCCTTCCAGTTGTCCAAGGAATGTGCTCTGGCGAAGCGTTATATCGATTCCAACTATTCCCAGAACATTACACTGGATTCCCTGGCGGAGATCACACATATCAACAAATTCTATCTGGCACACTCCTTTACCGAATGTGTCGGACAGTCTCCGATCAATTACCTGACAGACCGGAGGCTGGAAGCCTGCAAGGGGCTTCTGGTATCCTCCAATCTGTCGGTAGCTCAGGTAGCCACCAGCGTCGGCTTTTCTTCGCAGTCTTATTTCTCGCAGATCTTCCGTAAAAAGACCGGCATGACACCGCGCCAGTACCGGAGCCGGTATGCCAGAAAATAATGTGTACACTCATAAAAGACCTCACTGCCGGCGCATCTGCCGACTGTGAGGTCTTTTATAATGGACATTTATTCACTTATTTGATCCATCCCCAGCATAATCCCAGATATTCCACCAGAAAATACATCCCCCGCAGCCATATCAGCACGGCACAGCCATAGAACATCCAGACATTTTCTTTCTGCCTGTCTGCGATTTTCCCTGCCATGGATAAAATCGCACAAATCAACAAAACCATCGTTCCGAAAGCCGCCCGGTCCGGATAGTGTGGGGACAGGATCATGGCACCCCAGGACAACAGTGCCCCCAGCAATAACAGCACTGTATTTCTGCCCAGGTTTTCTTTCAGAATGCCTTTGCAGACGATCAGTGCAAATACCGTAAGCAGCAGGGCAGGGAACAGATACTCCATAACTCCCTTCGCTTCTGCGTAGCAGCGCAGATACAGTCTCCACAGCAGGCTGTAGGCTTCTTCCCCCGTCTCCCCGCTGCGGACAAAATTGCCCGGTGCAGTGATCATCAGAATGGTTCCCGCCAGGCAGCTGATGTTTCCCAGATACATCCACACCGGAGCTTTTTTGTGCTCTCTGTGTCTTAACAGGATCACCAGAAGACTCAGGAGCCATACCGCAGGCCCCATATTCTCATTGCTCCAGCCTGCGATCAGTCCCAGTGGAAGGATCCAGATAACGATCCCCGGCAGATTTTTCTCCTCATATTTCAGATAGCAGAACAAAAATGCCAGAAGAAATCCTGTCATGTACAGATAATTCGCTGCACCTGCTTCCCAGAACATGCTCATTTTCCAGTTGGCATTCAATCCCAGGATCATCCCAATCGCTGCGAACCAGTACGAAAATCCGCGTCTGCCAGACACCTCACAGGCCAGCCAGCCCAGCAAAAGCGTCATGCCTGTATTCAGGATATCCGCCCAGTGTTCTCCGGCCAGCAGGATCAGCTGCAGCAGTGCATGCGCCATGCTTCTGCCGCCCCAGTTAAAATAATGCCAGATCTGGGCATGAATAATGTCACTGAGATTCCGGATCGGTGTATCCGCATACAATACCGTCGAATACCACTCATCATCCATCATAAATTCGATCTCATAGTTGACGCGCCACACGATCAGTGCTGTCAATGCGATCAGCACCGGGCTGATCCACCGGATTGCTTTTTTCTGCTTTTCCTGCATATATCTGCTCCATTCCTCTTATGGCAAAGAACGGCTGCCTATAACTGAATCTTCTTCAGACGATCCACTGCCTCCACGGTATTCTCATAGCTTCCGAAAGCCGTCAGACGGAAATAATGCTCTCCGCTGGGTCCAAAACCGGATCCGGGCGTACCCACCACGTTGACATTCTCCAGAAGGTAATCGAAGAACTCCCAGCTGGTCATGCCGTTAGGCGCTTTCAGCCAGATATAGGGAGCGTTCACACCGCCGGATACCGTGAAGCCCGCTTCCTGCAAGCCCTTCAGGATATACTGTGCGTTGTTCATGTAATAAGCAACCTGCTCCTTCAGCTGTGCCTTGCCTGCTGCAGAGTATACTGCCTCACCGGCGCGCTGTACGATATAGGGTGCTCCATTGTATTTGGTGCCGTGTCTTCTTGCCCACAGTGCATGGAGGCTCACATCCCCGCTCTTTAAATCCTTGGGGATCACGGTAAAGCCCAGACGCACTCCGGTAAAGCCGGCATTCTTGGAGAAGGAACGGAACTCGATAGCACAGGTTCTGGCTCCTTCACATTCATAGATACTGTGAGGCACATCCGGTTCGGAAATATATGCTTCGTATGCCGCATCATAGAGAATGACAGCGCCTACCTTATTGGCATAGTCCACCCACTCCTGCAACTGCGCCTTGGTAATGGCAGCACCGGTAGGATTATTGGGGAAGCACAGATAGATCAGATCCGGGGTCTCCTTCGGCAGCTCCGGTGCAAAACCGTTCTCTGCCAGACAGGGCATATAGATCACATCACTCCAGGTCTCGGACTTCGGATCGTAAGTGCCGGTTCTGCCCGCCATAACATTAGAATCTACGTATACGGGGTAAACGGGGTCACATACTGCAATCTTGTTGTCCAGGCTGAAGATCTCCTGAATATTGCCACAGTCACATTTTGCTCCGTCCGATACAAAGATCTCGTCCGGTGCAATGTCACAGCCTCTTGCCTTATAATCATTCTCTGCAATGGCATTGCGCAGGAATTCATAACCAAGGTCGGGAGCGTAACCATGAAAAGTCTCCGCTTTTCCCATCTCATCCACTGCACCATGCAGCGCATCAATGATAGCGGGCGCCAAAGGCTGTGTCACGTCACCGATGCCCAGACGGATGATCTTCTTGTCCGGGTGTGCTGCGGAATACGCACTTACCTTTTTGCCGATGGTGGAAAATAAATAGCTTCCGGGAAGTTTTAAATAGTTGTCGTTTACTTTAAACATAGTACGTTCTCCTCTCTATTATCCCTGGTGCAGTATTGCTGTCACCTTGCTGTCGTAAATAAGCAATTTTTCCGCACTACGTGCTATCAGATGGAGTACGGGTCCACTTCACCTTCAAATACGATCTTCGCAGGACCGGTCATGTAGACCAGATTCTCCTTGCGGTCCCATTTGATGTGCAGTTCACCGCCTAATAGTTTAACAGTTATTTCCTCGTCCGTCAAACCATTTAGTACACAAGCCACCGCCGTAGCACAGCATCCTGTGCCACAGGCAAGGGTCTCTCCGGTACCTCTCTCCCAGACACGCATGAACACATTTTTCCGATCCAGAATCTCTACGAATTCGGTATTGGTCCGGTTAGGAAAACAGGTATGATGCTCAAACTTCGGGCCGATCTTCTCAATGTCAAGATCCTTTACCCCTTCCATAAATACGATGGCATGGGGATTGCCCATGGATACACATGTCATGTGGTATTCCGTGTCGTCTACCATGATGGGAGCATTCACTACCGCCGGTCCGTCTGCCGTCTCCTGTGTGGCTTCCACTGTTACCGGCACCTCTGCCGGAGCAAGGATGGGATTTCCCATGTTCACCTGTACCAGCGTCACCTGTCCTCTGTCCGTGGCGGTCTTTCCCTCCACGGTGAGTTTCAGATATTTTATTTTTCCGGCGCTGACGATGGTAATGTCCTTCTTGTCCGTCAGTCCCTTGTCGTAGACATATTTTGCCACGCAGCGGATGCCGTTGCCGCACATCTCCGAACGGCTGCCGTCCGCATTGTACATTTCCATCTCAAAATCCGCTTCTTCCGCCGGATTGATAAAGATCACACCGTCGCCGCCGATTCCGAAATGTCTGTCACTTAAGCTTCTTACGATCTCCGGCTTCTCTTCCGGTGAAAGCTTCTCCGTAAAGCCGTTAACATATACATAATCGTTGCCGCAGCCCTGCATTTTTGTAAATTTCATGGATTGCTGTTCCTCCTGTTGTTCTCTTTCACATATCATGTCTGTAACGCCCGGATCCCTGTAATCATTTCCGGGCCGTCCTGCTTACTCCATCATCATGGACAATACCATCTGTGCCGTCTCCACCAGATTGGTACCACTGTCCATACTGGTCTTCTGAAGGTAGCGGTGGGCTTCTTCTTCCGTCATATGATTTCGTGCCATCAGTAATTCCTTGGCATCCTTGATTGCTTTTTCATCCGCTGCATTCCGCACTTTCGGCTGCATACGGCGTTTTCTTCTGCGGCGTTCCACACCTTCCACCATCAGGTTCACGGTATTGATCAGGTCCTGTACCTTTAACGGCATGGAAAGACATACGATGCCATTGCCATAGCATTCACTGATCAGATTCTGGGATGCCATCAGCAGCATCTCGAAACCTTCCGGCAGATCTTCATGTAGTTCTGTGTATATCATGTCCGCCAGCTTGTAGCTGCAGATCACAATACCGTCGTTCAGACCGTCCGCCTGACTGATAGCCTGAGTGCCTGTGGTACAGATACCCGTGACCTGAAAGCCACTGCGCACCAGAATATTCTTGACGCCTTTGGCTTCCTCCAGCTTCGGCAGTACGACAATAATGTTCGTCATCGGCCCACCTCCTTTCTTCTGTGTTTTTTATCATCCTACAAAAGAAAGGACTCTTTTAATACTTATACAGATACTCCTGAATCTCCCATTCGGATACCTGAGAACGGTACTCATGCCACTCTTTCCGCTTGGCATCGATGTATTTTCCGGCAATATGATCTCCAAGCACTTTCTGAATGAAAGTATCCTTCTCCAGTTCCTCCACTGCCTCCAGAAGTGTGCCGGGCAGCTGATCGATATGCAATTCCTCACGCTCTTTTTCTGACAGGGCAAAAATATTGGCATTGATGCTCTGAGGCGGCTCTATTTTCTCCCGGATGCCCTCTAATCCTGCACTCAGGCAGACTGCCAGTGTCAGATAAGGGTTAGCAGCAGAATCGGGACTACGCAGCTCGATACGGGTGCCCTCTCCGTCTGCAGCAGCCGGAATACGGATTAAGGGGCTGCGGTTCGTCGTGCTCCATGCAATGTAGACCGGTGCCTCGAAACCGGGTACCAGACGCTTGTAGGAATTCACCAGCGGATTCGTAATGGCTGCCATTCCTTTGATATGTCTCATGATACCGCCGATGAAATAGTAAGCCTCTTCGCTCAGACCATTGGGATCGGAAGCATCCTGGAAAATGTTTTTTCCATCCTTCTGCAAGGACATATTGATGTGCATGCCGGAACCGTTGACACCGAACTTGGGCTTCGGCATAAAAGTAGCGTGCAATCCATGACGTCTCGCAATGGTGCGTACGGCCATCTTGAAGGTCATGATGTTGTCTGCGGTATTTAATGCCTCATCGTATCTGAAATCAATCTCATGCTGGGCCGGAGCCATCTCGTGATGGGAAGCCTCGATGACAAATCCCATATCCTCCAGATTCATGACAATGTCACGACGGGCATTTTCGCCGAAATCCAGGGGACCGATGTCGAAATACCCTGCCTGCTCATGGGTGTTGGTGGTAGGCATGGTATTTTCGTCCGTATTAAATAAGAAAAATTCACACTCGGGGCCTACCTCAAAAGTATATCCCATGTCCTCTGCCTGCTGCACCGCACGCTTTAACACATAACGAGGATCTCCCTCGAAAGGCTGTCCGTTGGGACGATATACATCGCAGATCATACGGGCCACTTTGCCCTGCTGGGGTCTCCAGGGGAAAATCTCCAGTGTCGACAGATCCGGATACAGATACATGTCGGATTCTTCAATCCGTGCAAAACCGTCAATAGCTGAACCGTCAAACATACATTTATTGCTCAATACGCGGTCCAGCTGGCTGGCTGTCACCGCAATATTTTTCAGATTGCCGAACAGATCCGTGAACTGCAGACGGATAAATTCCACATCCTCTTCTTCCACAAGACGGATGATGTCTTCCTTGGTATAATTATTCATCGTTACCCTCGTTTCTGCGCCGCCTGTCTGCTCCTTTTCCACGGGGCGGACGCATCCGTGAAAAATACTTGTCTTAACTATAGCAATGCCTGTTTTGTCTTGTCAATGTGAAGTTCTCCTTATTTGCTGTACTATGAGTACCGGCCTCCGCATACTATTTATAAAGATCATCCCATCATTCCAAGGAGACTTAAGAATGAGTGCAAATACAAAGATCGTTGTCCTTCGCAGAAAAGAGCTGCTGTATACCGGAATCTTCGCTGCGCTGGGAGTGCTGTTCGTCATATTACTGTTAATGTTATTGCTGCCCGGAAAAGCTGTGGATACCTCCGGGGCACCGGATTCCCCTGACAGTACTGCCGAGACCGTTATGCCGGACAATGTGGCGGATCTCGGACGTATCCCGCAATCCGCACAGATGGAGGATGTCTCCACCGGGGCCGTTGCCGATACTGATGCTGTTCTGGATAATGCTTCCGGGCCTGTCGGTACTGATAATACATATATCCCGGGGATCTACACCACGGAGCTGATCCTCGGCAGCGAGACCGTGAATGTAGAGGTCATCGTAAACGACCACGCCATCACATCTTTAAGCCTGGCAGATCCCGATGAGACCCTGACCACCATGTATCCACTGCTGGAGCCCACCATGGATTCCCTGAGTGAGCAGATCTGCGAGACACAGGATCTGAGTCAGGTGACGTATTCTGCGGAGACCAGATATACTTCAGATCGGAAGAGCGTCG